>OIFU01000369.1_pt1 | contig 23352 bp, 19 predicted proteins | sample 1582141 | NCBI WGS metagenome assembly OIFU01 (sample SAMN07501047, study PRJEB24779) | human gut metagenome | isolation source: stool | host: human infant | place: USA: Pittsburgh, PA
CTTGCATCCGTAGGTGGCGGTGCAGACGGCCTTATGATCGAAGTTCACAACGATCCATCCAAAGCATTGTGCGACGGCCCTCAAGCATTACGTCCAGACCAATTCACTAGCCTTATGAAAGAAATTATCGCATTGCGCCAAGCATTGGTAGAATGCACTAAATAATCTTAAATAGCACACAAATAAGCTAGTATCCGTTATAATAGGTACTAGCTTATTCTTTTATGAAAGGAACTGTTATGACTCGCATTCATATTAATGCGTCCACACCGTATGACGTTGTCATCGAGGAAGGCGCTTTACAACGCATCACCGATTATATTAAACCATTAAAACCAAATTGCCGCGTAATCATCGTCAGCGACAGCAATGTGGCACCGCATTATTTGGATTCTGTGAAAGCTAATATGGAACGTGCGGGTTATACTGTTTGTGATTATGTGTTCCCTGCTGGTGAAAGCTCCAAAAACGCTCACCAACTCATCGATTTAATAGAGTACATGGCAGCCCAATCGTTAACGCGTAAAGATCTTCTCATCGCCCTTGGCGGTGGTGTTGTAGGCGATATGGCAGGCTTTGCAGCAGCTACATACTTGCGTGGTATTGACTATGTACAGGTTCCTACCTCCCTATTAGCTGCTGTAGACTCCTCTGTAGGTGGTAAAACAGCAGTCAATCTCGAAGCGGGTAAGAACCTTTGGGGTGCTTTCAAACAACCTATCCTAGTCCTCTGTGATCCTACAACCCTCAATACATTGCCAGACATGGAATGGAAAAATGGTTGTGGGGAAATTATCAAATACGGTTTCCTCGATGTACCAGGGTTATTAACCCAACTCGAACATAAACCATTAATAAAACATCGCGATAGCGTGAGTACCGTTATCGCTCGCTGCGTTCAAGCAAAGGCGGATATAGTTGAGCAAGATGAACGCGAGTCCGGTGTTCGTGCCCTCTTAAATTTAGGTCACACCTTTGGTCATGGCATCGAAAAGGCCAGCCATTTTGAAGTCCACCATGGCTATGCTGTAGCCATCGGTATGGTCCTCATGGCACAAGGTGCTGTAAAACATGGAGAATTAGATGCAGAAGCATTAGAAAAATTAAAAGCCCTCATCGAAGCACACGATTTGCCAACTACTACGACCATAACAAAAGAAGAAATCCTTGCAGCTGCTAAGCACGATAAAAAAAGTGAAGGGGCAACTATAAAAATCGTAGTTCCTACAAGCTACGGCCATAGCGAGCTCAAGGTGGTAACACACGAAGAGCTTGCCACTTATTTAGACTAAGATATAAAGGAGATTTATATGCATTCCGTAACGAACGCCATCCCTACAGGAACGATTGCGTCCATCCCAGCAAAGGCACATGCACACCGCGCATTGATTTGTGCCGCCCTCGGTAGCTCGCCATCTACGATATTGCTGAGCCGCACCTCTAAAGACATCGATGCTACAATGGACTCCTTACGAGGCTTAGGGGCTCACGTAGTATATGAAAATAAAATTGTTACCGTTACTCCTGGCCCCGCTCCTGCAAAGGGCAATGTAGTACCTCACGAATCAGGAACTACATTACGCCTTTTATTACCTGTAGCAGCCTCCATCTGTAATGATGTAGATGTAGATGCGAAAGGTCGTTTACCAGATCGCCCACTCGAACCTATGCTAGGTGAAATGAAAGCACACAGCGTAACATTCTCTCAAGATAAACCACCATTTACTATGACAGGTCGTCTTCAAGGGGGCAATTTCTCCATGGTAGGCGATGTAAGTAGTCAATTCTTCTCTGGTTTATTGTTGGCAGCCCCTCAAATCGGCTTATCTACTATTACCTCTACTACGCCACTACAATCTAGCGATTATGTAACATTAACCACTGAAACAATGCGAGATTTTGGTGTCGAAGTAGAACACACTTTACCAGATACAAACATCAATGAGGCTTTCACAGTACCATTTGGTGCGTCCTTCATAGGTCGTGATAATTACCAAATCGAAGGCGACTGGTCTAATGCAGCAATCTGGATGGTAGCCGCTGGTATGACGGGCAAACCAATTACGATTACAGGTATGAACAAAAATTCTGTACAAGCTGACCGCCGCATCATGCAAGTTATGATTGATGCAGGTTGTGATGTAGTATGGGATGGTATGAATGTAACGGTCACAGGTCGCGCTTCCAAGCCAATCCATGCAGATCTAGAGCAAATGCCGGATATGTTGCCTGTTATGGCCGCCCTAGCTTGCTCTATTTCTGGTGAAAGTTCCTTTGTTAAGGGTGCTCGCCTACGTTTGAAAGAATCTGATCGCCTTGTAGCTGTTGCCAATCTCGTAAGAGATCTAGGCGGTACCGTTCGCGAAGAAGGCGATGACCTATATATCATCGGTAGTGGTATACTTAAAGGTGGACAAGGTGATTGCGTAAATGACCATCGCCTCGTTATGGCTGGTACATTGATGGCCCTCATCAGTGAAACCCCTGTTACATTACAAGATAGCGAAGCTATCACAAAATCCTATCCACACTTCTTTGAGGACTGGAATTTACTAAGCGGTAATGCACAACCAGTTTAGATTTCTAATCGTATCTGGTTTAATCTAATAGATAATAGAAATAGTACGTACTATATAGTAGGAGTTAATATAATGGCATCTAATTTCGGTAAAACCATACAGGTATCTACCTTTGGCGCCTCTCATGGGTATGCCATTGGCGGTATTGTAGAGGGTCTGCCTTGTGGACATACCATCGATATCGATGAGTTAAAAGCCTTTTTAAAGCGCCGTGCGCCAGGGCAAAATCAATTAACAACACAGCGTAAGGAAGCCGATACACCTGAATTTTTAGCAGGTATGGTAGACGGCATGCTCAGTGGTTCTCCATTAGCATTTATGATCCGCAACACATCTCAACACTCTAGCGATTATAATAACTTACGCGATATCCCTCGCCCATCTCATGCGGATTTTACAGCTCGTATACGCTATGGCGATAAGGTAGATATGCGCGGTGGCGGCCATTTTTCAGCGCGCCTTACAGCTCCGCTTTGCGTAGCTGGTGGCATCGCTCTACAACTATTACGTGAAAAAGGCATTGAAATCCACGGCCATTTAAAACAAGTGGGAACGATTCAAGATGCTCCTATCAACATGGTTCACCCAGATATGAAAGCATTAGCTAGCATCGCTACAGAGCCAATTGCTATGGTTGATCCACAAAAACGTAACGAAGTAGAAAACCTTGTTATGAACCTCAAAAAAGATGGGGACTCTACAGGTGGTATCGTTGAAGTCGTTGCTACAGGTCTACCAATTGGCCTTGGCAACCCAAACTTTGACGGTATCGAAAACCGCTTAGCTCGCGTAATCTTTGGGGTGCCCGCCATTAAAGGCATATCCTTTGGCGGTGGCTTTGACATGTGTGCACAACTTGGTTCCGAAGTGAATGACGCTTTCACCATGGACGGAGACAAGATTACAACGACAACGAATAATAGCGGTGGCATCCAAGGTGGTATTACCAATGGTTTACCACTCGTTATGCAAGTGGGCATCAAGCCAACACCATCCATTTATAAAGAACAACATTCTGTGTCACTTTCACAAAAAGAAGACACATTGCTCACAATCCAAGGTCGTCACGACCCATGTGTAGCGCTTCGTGCAGTACCTGTAATCGAAGCTGTTACGGCCCTTGTTATTCTTGATTTCTTAGGAGATATTGACCATGAACTTAGATGAAGTACGCGTTAAAATTAACGATATAAACGACCAAATGCTCGCCCTCTTCAAAGAGCGCATGGAACTCTCCAAGGACGTTGCGGCGGCAAAGAAAGAAATGAACAAGGCTATTTATGATGCAAAACGGGAACGGAATATTCTCGACAAAGTAACTCGAGATGCAGGCCCAGACCTCGACCTATACGCACGCCGTTTCTTCGAAGCATTATTCAGCTTGAGCCGTACGTATCAGTCTGAACAATTATTCCAAGATAATGAGTTCACTGTTAAAATGAAAAAGGCTATTGAGCAGTCCCCTACATTACCTCCACAACGTGGCAGTGTAGCTTGTGCTGGCGTCTTCGGTAGCAATGCGCAAGTGGCGTGCGATAAATTATTACCACTCAGCCAAATTCACTATGTAACAGGATTCCGTGCCGTATTCGACGCTGTTGAGTCTGGAGAATGTCAATTCGGCGTATTACCTATCGAAAACAGCTCCAATGGTTCTGTAAAAGAAGTGTATGACCTTCTAGAAGATCGTAAATGCTATATCGTACGCGGTACTCGCCTATGGATTTCTCACGATTTACTCGTGAAAAAAGGCACAAAACTAGAAGATATTCACACTATCATCTCCCATCCTCAAGCGTTGGGCCAATGCAGCCACTTCCTAGAGAAATTAGAAGGCGTAGAATTGCGCTCCTTCGATAACACGGCTCGTGCAGCACAGCTCGTAGCGGCTAGTGATGACCCTGGCGTAGCAGCTATTGCAGCACCGCAATGTGCAGACTTGTATAATTTGTCTCCATTGATGCGCAATATCCAAAATAGCGATAACAACTATACGCGCTTTATCTGCATCAGCAAGGACTTCCATGTATACCCAGGGGCTAATAAAATCTCCGTGGTAACTACAGCAAGCCATGCTCCAGGTGGTCTTGGTACATTACTTACCAAGTTTGCAAACATCGGCGTAAATCTTACCAAACTTGAGTCTCGCCCGATTGTAGGTCATAACTTTGAGTTCTTATTCTACCTCGACTTAGAAGCATCCCTAGCAGATCCTAAGGTATTGTCTGTTCTAGCAGAGCTACACACATCACAAGATAAATTCCGCTTACTAGGCAATTACCCTGAAAACTAATATACTTATATGTACTAGTCCCTATAAGAACATATATAGTACAATACATATAGTTATAAAACTCCAATGGCTAATAGGTACCAGCCTATTAGCCATTCTATGTATATTGACCTAGGAGGTCCTATGAAATTTGGTTTACTTGGCCGTACGTTAGGCCATAGCTTCTCCCCTCGCATTCACAGTGCACTAGGGAATACAAATTACGAATTATTTGAGCGCGAACCGAGCCAATTGCAAGAGTTCTTCGCTGATCCAGAATTACAAGGTATCAATATCACTATCCCTTACAAGGTAAATGCCCTTGAAGCTTGTGATGTAGTAGACCCTCGCGCAGAACGCATCGGTTGTGTGAATACGATGGTTCGCAAAGATGGTAAATGGCACGGCTATAATACTGACTACGATGGTTTCGTGTTTACTCTACAACATGCTGGCATTGATGTATCTGGCAAGGAATGTATCATTCTTGGCGATGGTGCTTCTAGTGCTACCGTTCACGTAGCTCTTGAAGACTTAGGAGCTAAGAACATAGTTCACCTCTCTCGTAAGGCCGCACCATTCTATGGTGATGCGCCTAATTACTACGAAACAGCACAGATTATTATTAACTGCACACCTATCGGTATGTATCCTCATAATCCAGCTAATCTCATCGATATTACACAATTCTCCAAATTAGAAGGCGTTGTAGATCTCATCTATAATCCACGCCGTACGATTTTGTTGTTACAAGCAGAAATGATGGAAATTCCTCATTGTGATGGCTTGCCATTCCTCGTGGCTCAAGGCGTTGAGGCGGCTAACCATTTCCAAGGTGAAAGCTTTGGTACAAAGGAAATCGAGCAAATCTTGCGAGATATGCGCCGCGAAAAGGAAAACATCATTCTCATCGGCATGCCTGGCGTAGGAAAAACTACAGTCGGCAAAGCGCTCGGTGAGGAAATGGGCCGTACCTGCGTTGATGTGGATCATGAGTTAGAAAAAGAAATTGGAGACATTTCCACATACATTACAGAACAAGGGGAACCTGCCTTCCGTGAAAAAGAGGCGGAAATGATTGCAAAATTCGGTACTCAAACAGGTCTTATTATTTCCACTGGCGGCGGCTGTGTAACAGTTCCTAAAAACTTCGCACACTTACGCCAAAACGGTCGTATCTACCAATTAACACAACCAGTAGAAAACCTATCCACCTCTGGTCGTGTTCTCTCTAGTGGTGGCATCGAACGCTTACGCGAACTAGAAGCAACGCGTACACCAATGTATGAAAGCTTCGCTCAATGCATCGTAGAACATAATCGCAATGCACCAGAAACAGTGGCGACTATCCTAGAAGACTTTGATGCAAACCTACTATAATCGTTTTGTATAGTGTATTTGTAGAAAATTTTACAGATACATCGGTAAGAGCATCTATGTCTGAATTGGTAAGCGCCTCAACAGATTTATAAGTAATTATATTTATATTTATATTTATATCTGTATTTCTAGATAAAACTAAAACTCATATCATGGAACAATGATATAAACTGAAAAGCAGTAGCTATCCTAAGGATTACTACTGCTTTTTTATTTCCCCTATGTTTTATATGTATTTGTAAAAATCCATACATGCAATTACAATGTAATTACAAACGGAATTAATTAACTTAACAAACTTTTAATATAAAATCAATAATATAACCAACGAATTACAGTCACAAGCCAAAAGAATACTAGGAGAGCTACTATGAAAACAGTAAACCTACAAGTCCGCATCAACGAAGATCTAAAACAGGAAGTATCTAGCATATTAAAGGCACAGGGCCTATCCTACACCTCTATGCTAGACGCACTATTTCGTCAAATTATAAAAGAACGTCGTATACCATTTGCCATTGCTTTACCAACAACTCCTACCGAAAAAACACCAACGCCAAGTACACTCAAGAATGACGGCACCTACGAACAACCTCGAAGAACATTAAAGGCCTCAGATACTATAAATACGTACGGAACATCAACAGAAAACGAAATAGAAATATCCTTTGATAAAATTGATAAAACAGGCATACTCAATATCCGTATAAACCCTAAAGTTAAGACACTAACAACAGCTATCTTAAAAGAAATGGGATTAACTATATCATTATTGATTACACTAATCTCCAAACAAATACAATTTTCAAAAGCAATTCCTAAGACTGTAAACAAGCCTATCGCTTGTGACTCTATGAATGCAGACTTTCTTACTGACGAAGAAATCGACCAACTACTGGAATTGGCATATGCAGACATAGAACAAGGTAACTTAATTTCAGCTGAAGATCTTTTTGAGCAACTAAAGAAAGAAGGTCTTCTTTTATGAGCTATAAAGTTTTATTTAGTAAGCTTGCTGAAAAAGAAGTGAAAAATATCATTATAAATTTAAAAGAATTTACTCAAGATTTAAATCTAATTCAACAACGACAAGCCGAAATTCGAAATGCAGTCTTTTCACTTGATATTTTTCCTGAACGATATCCTATATATAAGACTAATAATGAAATTTATTATTTTCGAAAAATGGTCACTAAACATTATATTATCTTATACTCTATAAAAAATAAAACTGTAATAATTAAGAAAGTACTAACGCAAGGTATGAGTATATAAAAAAGTCAGCTTTCGCCGACTTTTTTAATGTACTTTTACGCGTTTATGTTGTTGTTCATCAAAGACGCCATCTACGTCGATGGTATCGAGGATACGTTTTAATTCATGCACATCGATTTGACCTGGTGCCGATGCTTTGCCAGCGGAGGCAAATGTCATAGCATTACCAAATAAAGCGCCTGCAGTACGTGTAATAGCACCGAGTGGACCCATAGCCATCGTAATGATTGGGTCAGATGGATACAAGGCTTTAACTTCAGCCGTTGCTTCAAGGAGGGTTAATACATCCCCTGTTGTATTAGGCATAACAGCCATCTTTGGCACGTCGGCCAAGAATTCTTTCATTTGAAGAAGACGATTTACAATAACTTCATGACTTGGTGTTCCATGAAAATCATGATTACTCATGATAATCGTAATACCATGTACCTTAGCAAACTCAATGGTCTTGAGCATTCTATCTTGATCAAAGAAGAGTTCAATATCAATAGCATCTACCAATCCAGTAGGAATGATGCGCTCTAACATGGTGAAGTAGTCTTGTGAAGAAATGGATTTCTCCCCACCTTCACCTTTCGTGCGCCATGTAAATAATAAGGCTCGGCCTTTTAGTTGAGGCTTGATGAGCATTAATAATTCAATAATAGCGTCAATGGAGTGGGCCCGCTCGTAATAGTCAATGCGTAGCTCCACTACATGACACGGTGTATTACATGCTACTGCAGTGGTATCTAAAATTTCTTTCATTGTTGTACCTACAATAGGCACACATATCTTTGTACCCTTTTCGCCGAGTACAGTATGACCGATACGGACCATAATAACTCCTTTCCGTCCCACAGGGTGAGACAAATGACTTACCTTAAACTAACTATATACCAATATTTTGGTAAAAGCAATCAATCCGGCTATATTGGATTGCTATTCACAAAAAGCGTATGAAAGCCCGTTATTATGCACTAAAAATGTATTCTTAGATTATCGATTAACATAATTTTTTGTTATATCCTATTTTCTCGGTCTTATTAAAATTGGTCATATTATTCAATCCTGATGAGTATATCTACTCTCTCTAAATAAAAACTCCACACATAATCGTGTGGAGTAATCATTTAGAGCATTATTCGTGCATGGCAGATAGTTTTCTAGATTGGAATGCCATATATAGCAATAACAAGCCTGTAATACTAAATACATAGGATATGCCAACATAAGTAGATACAATACTTGCAAACACAGGGCCAACCATAGACCCAAATTGTTGAGCCGTCGTAGTCATACCAAACATGCGGCCTCTAAAACTTGGGTCTGTATTGAGGGTTACCGCTGCACTTAAGGATGGGTTAATGCCTACAATACAAGAACCAATTAAGACTTGTAACACACCAAACCACCAAATACCTACTGGCAAGCTTTGAAGTAAAAGAACGATGCCACTTCCCATCATACAATAGGAGATGGTTTTAAAATAACCACGGCGTTCACCAAGTCTAACCCATAGGTTAGTCGTTAAGGAGCCTGCTAAACCGCCGATACTAAGGATGGTGCCAGAGATCATAGCTGCCCCTTCCATAGTACCTTGCATATCGCCTACATAGAGGGCCAAAATAGGTTGCAACATCATAATAGCACATTGCATGAAGAAGAATATCCAAAGTAATCGTACTAATACAGGCTGTTGTTGAACGGCCTTAAAGTCTTCACGTAAGGATGTAGATTTAGTAGGTTGAGCCGACTGTTCTTTTCCATCAGCACCCACAGCATGTAATTTTGGTTCTTTCACAAAAAATAATACGGCCAAAGTCGCAATAAATACAGCAATACCAGATACATAAAATACAGGTCGCATCCCTACAACACTCTCAACGGCGCCACCTAAAAACGGGCCAATGACATTGCCTAAGATAAGACCCGTTTGGAAAATACCTAGAGCTCGACCAACCTGTTTCTCATCAACACTGAGGGATACCATGGTCATTGCCGCTGGATAGAATCCATTAGCAAAACCAACGAGGGCACGACCCATGAGTAATTGATATTGGTCTGTAACTAAGCCAATTAATACATAACAGATAGCGATGGCAAAGCCAGCACGCAAGGCCATCCGCTTTTTCCCTTTATTATCCGCAATCTTGCCCCATATAGGAGCCATAATACCTGCAATGAGGAAGGTAATACCGAAAACGAGGCCCGACCAGAGAGCTACATCAGCCTTTGGTACGCCTAATTCTAAGAGATAGATAGGCAAAAACGGAATGATCATAGTGTAACATATTGCTAGCACTGTCATGGCCGCCGTAATAATCCATACATTGCGCATGCCGCCACGAGCATCATATGTAGTTGTACTCATTCGTTGCCTCCTTTCATGTATAAAAGTATATATAACAAGATACTTTTACATTCTATATAAATAAGAGCCGCATATAATATGCGACTCTCTCATTTATTCCGTTGGAAACTTGTGATCCATTACATCCTGTAAGGATACGCGTTCCATAACGTGACGGAATTCATCTTGCAAGTACTGCCACAATGGAGCAGTCAAGCAATCGTTAAACATCGGACATGGCTCTACATCGTCTTCTAAACAAGATACGAGAGCAATGGAGTCCTCTGCAGCATATAAAATTTCATATACATTGTATTCAGCAGGCAATTTTACCAAGCGATACCCACCGTATTTACCACGTCCACTTTTAACGAGGCCAGCGGAGGACAAGCGAGATACAATCCCCTCTAAGTATTTATCGGAAAATCCTTGGCGTTCTGCGATCTCACGAATTGGTACATTTTTTTCTACCCCGTGCTCTGCAATATCCGCCAATATCCGTAAGGCATAGCGCCCTTTAGTAGATATTTTCATAAGTTAACCTCTAAGTCATTCATAATATATTTATAGTATATCATAAATTCATACAAAAAATGGTGGGAAATATGGTACACTATACATATATCGAAATATTTTCATTTAGATATAATTTTTAATTTCATATCGGGAGGGTGTTATCTAATGTTAGATAAACTATTTCAACTCAGTGAGCGCGGTACCACTGTTAAAACCGAAATTTTAGCAGGTATTACTACGTTTATCACAATGGCGTACATCCTATTCTTGGCGCCTAACATTCTTAGTCTCGGAGGGATGGATAAAGATGCAGTTCTCATTGCTACTGCCTTAGGTGGTGGCCTTGTAACGATTGCTATGGGTTTATTCGTAAACTATCCGATTGCCCTCGCTCCAGGGGTTGGCCTCTTAGCCTTTTACTCCTTTACCGTCGTTCTCGGTATGGGCGTATCCTGGCAAACAGCATTAGGTGCGGTGTTCATTTCCGGTCTCGTATTCCTCGTATTAACACTTACGTCAATACGCCAAATGATCGTTGAAGGCATTCCAGCCTCTATGAAGGTTGCCATTACTGTTGGTATCGGCCTCTTCATCGCTATCATCGGCTTGAAGTTATCCGGCTTGATGGCTATCTCCATTAGTTTGTCTCCCAACTCCTTAGGTCAAGTTGTGCAAACGCATGGTAACTTAGTACCGCCTGCATCCGAAGCACTCTTAACGCTCGGTAATTTGCACAGTGGTGAAACATTGTTGGCTCTATTCTCCCTCATCTTTACAGCTCTATTGATGGCTCGTAAAATTCAAGGTTCTCTCTTGATTGGTGTGGCAGTAACAACAATTCTTTCCTACGCTACTGGCCTTTCCACAATGCCTGAGAACTTCACTGTATTAGCAGTGCCTGATTTCTCTAAAGCAGCATTCCTTCAATTAGATATTCCTGGTGCGCTCCACATGGGCTTAATCACGATTATCTTCTCCTTCACCTTCGTAGAATTGTTCGACTCCATGGGTACTTTGATTGGTACTGCTACAGAGGCGAAAATTGCAGATCCTAAATCTGGTAAATTCCCAGGTCTTGGTAAAGCGATGACTGTCGATGCTATCGGCGTTAGTGCTGGTGCATTGCTCGGTACTTCTACAATTACTGCCTTTGTTGAAAGTGCAGCAGGTGTAGGTGCTGGTGGCCGTACAGGCTTAACGGCTGTCACAACAGGCGTATTATTCTTAATCTGCTTGTTCTTGGCTCCAATCGTATCCCTAGTACCAAATGCAGCCACATCTCCTGTGCTTATCATTGTCGGTGCCCTCATGTTAGGTGCTATTCGCAATATCGATTTCGATGATTGGACAGAAGGCTTCCCTGCATTCCTCGTTATCGTTTTGATGCCGTTCACATACAGCATCGCTAACGGTATCTCTGCAGGTCTTATTGCATACCCTCTACTCAAAATTATTGCAGGTCGTGCAAAAGAGGTTAACTGGATTATGTACGTATTGGCGGTACTCGTCATCATCCGCTACGTATTCTTCTAATTAACGTATACTCATAATCAAGCTATTAATGAAAGTAACATTTGATTGCTATAATCACTAATACGCTGAGAACTAATTGTATGTAAATTACATATACTAAAAGAACCTATCTCCAAAGATATTAGTAATATATCTAGGAGATAGGTTCTTTTTATTATGTACTATTTTCGGTAAATGCTAATGCTCTATGATATCAAAAATTGTACTATACATTCTTATTACTATTTAGTATTAACGAATTGTTTTTACACCAATTAAGTCTGTACACCAATTAAGTCTGTACGACTTAGATCGATATCTTTTAATGGCACTACATGATTTCTATAAAAGTCTGCTTCAGATGCTTTCACAGGCACTTGGAAGAACAAGAAATACGCCATATTATCCTTGTACCACGTAACACTGCGTACTAAGCCCTTATCTACATCCCCTGTATACTGAACCTCCCCTATTGGAGTAGAGTCGCTCCACTGTACGTCATGATACTCCATTGGGATATATTCTTCAGGCCATACAGTATCCATAGAGTAGCTCATGCGGAAGACCATAGTATGAGTTACCCAACGACCGCTGCGCTCTTGATACTCTTCACCTTGCTTCCAATATACAGTTTCTAATACATCATTGTCATAAAAATGTGTAGCATAGTATGTATAGCCAAACGGTAAATAACTTGGTACAGATACGTCATAGGACATCTTATGAGATGCATTAATTACACCGCTAGGTAAACCGATGGTTTTGCTGGTAAGTATAGGCCACACAGAATTCGTATGTGTACGCAATGGCAACCCAATCGTTTCATAAGGAGGCCAATCTATTTCAACCTTTTGTTTAACAGGTTCTTCAATATGTTGCTCATCATTGCGGTCGCCACGTAGTCGAGTATCATCAATGGCTACGTTACTCACAGGACCTACAGAGTCTACAATTTTGCTTACAAAGTTTTGATTTCTTAAAGAAGCAAAGTAGAGCATATAAACTTTATTATCTTTTTCCCAATAAGCAATTTGAATAGCGTCTTTACTATAACCTAACGTATGTACAGCGATCCCATTAGGGGTAGTAAAGCTAACTGCATCCTTAGCGTTGTACTTTGTCTTTTCTAAAATAGGTGTTACCACTGTATCGATAGCCCATCCCATACGATATACAATATCTGTATTAGAGAAGGTTAGCTTCGGACCAAATTCTCCATCACGACCCGTTTCTGTATATACAATTTCTAATACGTCATGATCCTTGGCCTTTACATCACGTACTGCATAATCCTTAGGCATATAAGACGGAACTTGTATAGGATAGCCAAATTCCTGTGCGGTACTCTCAATATTAGTATTAACTAAATCATAATCATCAACTTGATCATACCAACGATAACGATCAGCGAGTTTTTTATTATCATCGATGAGATTTTTATCATCTACATCTCGTTCAACAGGAACGGTATTACCATTTTTATCTATTAACGGGTATGTAGCACTAACTGGCTGTACGCCAAAGGTGCTTGCTGCAGTAGCCATCGCGGCACATAAAACAGCAGATGTTATTAGTTTCTTCATATTCTCTCCTCTTCGAGCGGTTACACAGGTTTCCGCTTTTCCAATATCGTATATTTATATAGCCGTATAATTTACAGGCTCCACATGCTCCTTATAGAATTCAGCATCAACTGATTTCACAGATTCTAAGAATAATAAGGAATATGCCATACCGTCTTTTGTCCACGTAATGCTGCGAATTAGTTGTGCTGCTGGATCCCCGGTGTAAAAGACTTCGCCAGATTCACCTTGTTCAGACCATTCAAAATCCTTATACTCAGCAGGAACATACGGTACATCTTTTACATCTTCCACTGAATAGCCCATTCTATAAACGAAAATACTACCAGAGTTTCTCTTCCCAACTCGATATGTTTGGGAATTTTTTATAAAATATACAACCTCTAATACATCATTTTTGTCTTGACGCACTGTATAGATTTCATAGCCATAAGGGATATAGCTAGGTGCCTCAGCCTCATATGGAAGCTTCTTTGCTGCCTCTAATAGCTTTCCGTTAAAAGTATGCGCCTTTTTTGTATTCTCTATAGGCCAATCATGAAAGTGCCACTGTAAGCTATCAGTTCTAGGCTCTACATTTTTAAAATTATGTCCTAGCTTAAGTGTTTTAGTGGATCCAGCCTGATCTATAGTATCAGGAGTATCTACCGTTTCTGCTGTGGCCATTCCTACAGATAATAACCCAGCAGCAATAACAGCTAAAACGGACTTATACATTGTTCTTCTCATATTTTTTCCTCTTTATAAGCGATTACAAATTCTACTGCTATTACACAATATATTGTTCTAGATACAATTTGTATAACATCAGTTTATCTGCTAAGGAATCATTCGTTCTTTATTATATTCATCAATTGTTTTGTTTGAAATCTTCGTAACCGGATAGTTTCCTAATAATTCATAACGTGAGCTATCTATATTTTTTACAGATACTACATGTTCCTTATAGAATTCAGCATCAACTGCTTTCACAGGTTCTAAGAAGAATAAGGAGTACGCCAGGCCACCTTCCGTCCACGTAATGCTACGGATCAGTTGTGCTGCTGGATCACCGGTATAAAAGACTTCGCCAGATTCACCTTGTTCAGACCATTCAAAGTCCTTATACTCTGTAGGAATATACGCTGTATCTCTTACGGTATCCACGGAATAGCCCATTCGATAGGCCATAGCATTAGTAATAAATTTTTTCCCAGCCTGATAGATAGGTGCACCTTTTTTGTAATATACAACCTCTAGTACATCATTTCGATCAAGACGTGCTGTATAAAGCTGAAATCCATAAGGTATATAACTAGGTGCCTCAGCCTCATACGGTAATTTCTGAGTAGCCTCTACTACGCCCTTAAAGTTACGAGCACTGTCTTGAGTCATAATAGGCCAGCCTACTAATTGCGTTCTTGGAATTTGGATAATGGCAGACACATTATCTATCTTAGGTGTAACATTTTTAGAATTAGATAGGCCCTCAGAATGATTAGTAGATACAGATTGATCAACAGTATCTGCTGATACATAGCTTACAGATAGTAAACCAACAGCTATAGCAGCTAAAATGGACTTACATATTAATTTTCTCATATTCTCTCCTATTACAAAAATTTATAATATACTCTACACATATAATGATATATTTTCTTATTTATATCAAAAATAGGCACCCTGTTCTGTTGCCCTAGCTACTTCATAAAACTTTTATCTTTCCTCTTATGAAAGCATAGTCATCAGCCAATACTATCTCTAGGGCTTACGAGTTTGATATATAAAAAAACATCCTACTGAGCACTATATCATAAGAGATCTCAATAGGATGTTGTATCATTATTTAGTTAATGGAGGCATAATAATATCCTGTTCAAGTTGTCTTCGTCGTTTTGCAGTATAGTCCACCACTTTAATTTGAACTACGCCCACAGAGTTTACCATAGCTTCCGTAAAAGCAAATTTACGATTTGTTTGATGGTCCATCAAAACTTGTAATCCATGAGCCTTTTCATCAATGCTCTCTAAATAAGTAGCCTCTCCTCGTCCCATAACACTGGAATAAACTGAACTATATTTACAAGGAATATCTCCACCTGAAACAAGGGCCTCATCACTGCCATCAATTTCGATAAATACATGTGGATTCGCTTGAATCAAACTAAACTTTTTCCCCTCATAATGGCCATGTACATAGATATAAAGCACCTCATCTATAAATTCGTATCCAAAATGTAGGGGTACTACGTAAGGGTAATCACCATCCAGCATGCCTAGGTGAATGATACGAGTGCTATTTAAAATGCCCTTAATTTCATCTATATTGGTAACCATGCGATCTTGTCGTCTCATAATAGCCTCCACGGTTTTACGTAAAAGATAATCTATGTATCATTATAACAAATTTTGGAAACCTTTTAAGGCTAAGTATTCTTTTAAAAATATGAATAATTTCTCTTTTATTCGTATACTAATAATACTATTTCCTCTATATGTCTACTGTGTAAATACATTTGACTTTTTACAATAGATACTGTATTATAAGAAAATAGTTTTATAGATTCTATAGATTATAAAAGCTATGGTCATCCATGGCTTTTTATATTTGTAGATAATTTGTAGAAAAGAGGTCTTTACTATGTCTGATACGCATCAGTTAAAACGGGGCCTTAAGAACCGGCACGTACAGTTGCTCGCCATCGGCGGTGCCATCGGTACAGGCTTGTTCTTAGGCTCCGGCCGCGCCATTCACTTGGCAGGTCCATCCATTATTTTTGCTTACCTAATTACAGGTATTATCTGCTTCTTTATCATGAGAGCATTAGGCGAGTTATTATTATCTAACTTGAACTACCACTCATTTATTGATTTCGTAGAAGAGTATTTAGGTGATCGAGCAGCCTTTATCACAGGATGGACATATTGGTTCTGTTGGCTTTCACTAGCCATGGCCGATTTAACAGCCGTAGGCCTCTATATGCAGTTCTGGATACCGTGGCTGCCTCAATGGATACCCGCCCTTGTCGTCTTAGTGGCATTGCTATTAATGAACTTAACAGCCGTAAAGTACTTCGGTGAAATGGAGTTCTGGTTTGCCTTAATCAAGGTAATTGCCATCATCTCCCTCATCATCATCGGTATTATCATGATTGTCACAGGTTTTACTACAGATGCAGGCGTTGCCGCCTTTAGTAATATGTGGAATTATGGGGGCTGGTTCCCGAACGGAACGATGGGCTTTATCTTATCCTTCCAAATGGTTGTTTTCGCTTTCACAGGTATCGAGCTCGTAGGTTTGACAGCTGGTGAAACAGAAGATCCTGAAAAGGTTATTCCTATGGCAATCAACAACATCCCATTACGCATTATTTTGTTCTATGTGGGCTCTTTGGCCATCATCATGAGTATTTACCCTTGGACAGCCGTTAACCCATCTGCTAGTCCATTTGTAGCCGTATTTACAGCAGTTGGGATTGCAGCCGCTGCAGGCATCGTAAACTTTGTAGTTCTTACATCTGCTGCATCTGCTACAAACTCTGGTATCTTCAGTACAGGTCGTATGATTTATGCCCTTGCTAAACGCGGTCATGCGCCAAGCTCTATGCGTCGCTTAACACACAGCAGCGTACCATACCAAGCAACGATTTTCTCCGCTGCGGTACTATTGATTACGGTTGTACTCAACTATGTAATGCCAGAAGCAGTATTCGTTATGATTACATCTATCTCTACATTCTGTTTCATCTTTATTTGGGCAATGATGGTTATTTGTCACCTCAAATACCGCAAGAAAAATCCTGAATTAGCGGCACAATCTAAATTCAAAATGCCTCTATTCCCAGTGATGAATTACATCATCCTTGCGTTCTTTGTCTTCATTCTAGGTATTCTCGCCTTAAACGAAGACACTCGAATTGCCCTCTTGTTCACACCGATTTGGTTCGTTATCCTCTGGGCCTTCTACTCCATGCTTAATACGGACGATGAAGATGCGCTCAGTGAAGAACTTATCGAAATGGCTGGTGTAAAAGAAATTTACAAAAAACCTAAAAAAGAAGATTCTGACGATTACATAATCTAATACAAAAGATACCCTATCAACTACATTGCAGTTGATAGGGTATCTTTTTTTATTGCATTGGAATCGATTTTAAATGGAATGTATTGATGAAAATGCTTACCGTAGAATTAATTGTCTCCTAATATATCTTACTTCATTGTAGGGAAGTTTTGTTGTTCATATTGTTGTTGATAAGCAGGTAGATTAGTTATATCTTCGCCATAATTAAAGACAGTCTTAGTACGGTATCCGCCTTGAGTAATGATGAGATCAATGGAGGATGGCACCTCTTGACCATTCTGTTGCAAATGGTTAACCAATTCTTGTAATGCTTCAACTTGTCGTAAAGATCCAGTCATATATTTGCCTTTGGATAGTCCTGTATTTCTAATCACTTGGCCATTATATACTTGACCATTTTTATCTGTGTAATAGAAACGTACAGCTGCTTTATCTCCTGTAGGCACTGCTTTAATATAGATAGTCTTCCAATTCTTCTTAATCATCACTCTTGTAGCATCAGCTAACTTATTAGATAAACGTTGTGTCTCTTTATTGGTAGACTTGGATACACCATTAGCCTGTTGAATTTCATCATTCATAGGCATTTCAATAGGTGCCAGCGCAGGATCTTGTTGTACTTTCTTCGCATCTGCAGGCTGAACCGCCAACACACCAACGGCCGCCATTACAGCTAACGTTGTAAGAGCAAATTTCTTCATTATATCTCTCCTCATAAAGGTCTCCAAAGCAATTTACATTTTATACAATATATTATATTCACTTAGTACATAAATTTCAAGTTAGTCTATTTTAATAAACTTTTATTCATAATTACCTGGTTCTAAAGCAACATAAAACCACCTCTATCGTACTTATAGTATAACCAAATCTCTAAACTAATAAAAAAGGCTTTTACCAACTCTCGACTACATATATGTGTCGATTATTGATAAAAGCCTCTATTTAATACTATTAGTTACTAAAGTCAGTATCCACAATAGCAAATTGTGTATATTCTGGGCAGCGTTTTTGCATTTCTGCTTTAATTTTTTCTAATGTGCCATGTGGATCTTCTTCATCAAAGTCAAAGATAATATCGTAGTAGATAACTTTCTTTTCTTCGTGTACGTAAAAGGCATGTACTTGTACTACATGAGTATATAAACTTACAACTTGATCAAGAGCTTGTCTAATTTCAAGTACTTCTACACTTGGTTGATTTTCAGCGTATACGCCAACAGTCATAGCAATACCGAATTTTTTATAAAGATGAACAGCGATACCTTTTGTCAAAGGATGGATATCAGACATAGTCATCGTATCAGGCACTGTAATATGTACGGAGCCAATTGTTTCACCAGGACCGTAGCTATTCAAAACTAAATCATACACACCACCTACATTTGGATGTTGAGCGATGGTTTCTTTAATATCACGAATTAAGTTATCATCTGCACGAACACCAAGCAAGTGATTATACATTTCTTTTAAAATGTCATACGCAGCTTTCAAAATTAAAACAGAGATAACCGCACCTACATAACCTTGAATATCAAAGTTAAAGAAAAATACTAAAGCTGCAGATACTAAGGTTGCAAAGGTAATCACCGCATCAAAGAGCGCATCTATACCAGACGCTACAAGGGCATCGGATTTATATTTTTCACCTTGCGCCTTGATATAACGGCCCATCACAACTTTCACCACAATGGCAACGGCGATAATGGCCAAGCTTGGAACATCAAAGGTAGATACCTCAGGGTGAAGAATTTTTTCAATAGATTCCTTGAGGGATCCAATGCCTGCACCAAGGATGATGAAAGCAATGGCCATGGTAGTCATATATTCGATACGACCGTGACCAAATGGATGCTCCTTATCGGCACCCTTAGCGGCTAATTTTGTACCAACGATGGTCAATACAGAGGACAAAACATCTGTTAAGTTGTTTACCGCATCAAGGATGATAGCGATGGAGTTAGACGCAAGGCCTACAATCATTTTAAAGATAACAAGAACGACGTTACCTATAATACCTTTTATACTAGCAAGCGTAATCCCCCGATTACGTGCTGCACCATTTTCTTGCAAAATCATATTATACTACACCTCTTACATTCAATTCACTAAGCTATAAATCGAAGCCTATCGATTTGTTTACATTCCTATTATAGCTTATCGATTATCATTTGTCATTATATTTTTTGAAAAATTTTTATAAAACCATTGATTTTACTGAGTTATCAATAATTCTCATTTCTCAATTAGAGTATTTGATGTATAGTGACTTCACAATCTAAAGTATAGATCCATTGTTAACAAATTATTATCTATTTATTAATACGTAATACGTAATATATATTACGAACTCCTTGATACTTACATAGTGATAAGTATTAAAGTAATTAAAGGAAATTATGCGATAACCGTAATACGCTCGCCTGTGCGCATGTGTGTAAATACGACCTTTTGGGCTCGCAATTGGAATGGTTGCCCCGTTGGTTGTGCGCCATATAAGGTGTCCCCTACGAGAGGGTGCCCTATATGGCTGAAAGCCACACGAATTTGATGTGTTTTTCCTGTGTACAAACGGACTAACACCTCTGTATATCCACTTTCTTGGGAGTTATGCACAGATTTGTCCACATTTGCACCATGTTTATCCACATTTTGTAATTCTATATCCACATTTTCTTGAGCTATATCCACAGAATTTACCAACTTATACACAGAGTTATCCACAAGCTCTGATTGATGTCTACGTAGGACGGAATAATCTGTACGAGTCTCTTTGCCCTTAGGATTTACTTCGTAATGGATCCCATCAGCACTGCGTTCCATAGGTAATACCAAGGAATCCTCGTCAGTTTCTACAATGCCTTCCACAGTGGCCATATACCACTTTTCAAAAGTATTATCATCCATTTGCTGTTGATAAAGACTTTGGGCTAAGCCACTTTTAGCAATCACAATAACGCCCGTTGTATCTCTATCTAAGCGGTTCAAGAAACGCACCTTCCGCTTAATGCCATGTGCTTTGAAATAGTGAGCCACACCATTAGCAAGGGATACTTGGTCTTTAGAGTTTACCGTCACACCAGCCGGTTTATCCACAATGAGGAGATCATCATCTTCATACAGAATATGTAAGTCCATTTCTATTAGTTCGTGATCGATTTTTTCCTTCGCCATAGCAATCCAAATCTCGTCACCTTCGGAGATAACATCCTTTGGCGTTGCCTTATGTCCGTTGATGTGGATTAGCTTTTCCTCAAATAACTTTACTAAGGATTTACGAGGATATTTAGTGTCTAGTACTTCACCTAGGGAGATAACTACAGTATCTTGAATTTCCATAGCATCTTGTTGCTTCTTCGATGACTGTAATGCAGCAAGCTTGTTAGCATGCACCGCATCTAAATCCGCAGCAGTTACAGTCCACAAAATATCGTCGGGACGATGTGTTTTTCTCGCCATTAGTATCTCCTTTCTACGAGCTCATTGTCTCGTGGCATATAGTTGAGTAGCGAGCTTGGTTGAACCGCTCGGCCACGTATATTCGTTTGTTCAAAGGTAATGGTCAGCTCTTGCTTAGCGCGCGTTATGGCCACATAGAACAAGCGCTTTTCTTCATCTTCACGGCCTTCTGCAATGGCAAACGGGCTTGGGAAGGTACCTTCGTTTAGGCCGGCTAGGAATACATGGTCAAACTCGCTCCCCTTTGCTTGGTGGATGGTAATGATAGGAATGCGATCTTCATTTCGTACCTGTTGAGCTGGCTCACCTGAGGTAAGGGCCGCTATCTGCAAGATTTGATTTAATCGAGCTAACCCAGCCGGACCCTCATAGGCAGCATCTAATTTTTCCATAATGCGATATAGATCCCGTATATGCTCTACCTTTGCTGCTTCCCCATGAGATTTATAGTATTCTAGAACCCCCATTTGATTCATAATGTACGCCAATAACTTCGTTGGCAATTCCGTATAGGCCTTTCTACGTAACGTCGCCATTTGGGACGCAATATTGGTGAAAGCCGCTTTATATTTGTTAATCGCCACCATACGACCAGTCGTTGTAGGCACGATATTTTCTTTTACCGCATAGATTAAAAGTTGTGCAGTGGCCAAGATATCGTCCATCGCATTGTGCGTAGGCTCATGATTGATAGGAAACTCTGATGCTAGGAAGCCCAATTTATGGTTTGGCAAATTAGGATAGAAACGACGGTAAATATCGAGTGTATCGTAGATAGCCTTGAATTCTGGATTACCTAAATTATGGCGTGCCAATTCATTAGTAAAGATGGTCACGTCATAATTTACATTGTGGCCTACAATAATTGCATTCTTGGAGAATTCCTTAAAGGCTTGTAGCACTATGGCTGGCTCTTCGCCGTGTTCTTGTAAATACGCATCGGAGAAACCGTGCACCTCTTCGGATTGCCCCACAGGTACGCCTGGGTTGATAAAGCGTTCAAAGGTTTCTAGGACCTGTCCATTTTCATCGATGCGGATAGCCGCAATTTGAATGATACGATCCTGGGACGTATCGGTACCTGTACTTTCTACGTCATACACCACGACCTCATGATTTTCTAAACCACTGACGAGCTTCGCATAAGGCTCTGCCTCAAAGATAGGCATATCCATAAAGTCCGTCAATTTTAAGCCTACTTGACGCGTCTCAGGACTTTCAATAGCTGCAATACGAGCGTCACCGATACCAGCAACATAGCGTTTTATAATGCGCTTAGCACTGACGGAGTCATTCGGGTTCATAAGCAGTTTAAAGTAGGCCATAACGTCTTTGATTTCTTGGCGCCTAAAGAATTTAAACTCATCAATAATCATAAAGTGACGGCGTTCGTCTTCAGGTTTTTCATTGTTGAGGCGTTCAAAGGAGTCGCTCAGCCGTTGCGCCTTTTTATTATCCCGTACTAAAACGCCAATATTAGCATCCTTTGGCAAGGCGCAGATAGCTTCATAGATATACCGTCCCTCAAGATAGCTGTTTTTACAGCCTTTTATGAGAACAGGCTTGCCCTTTCTTTCACTATTGGCGCGAGGCAATTCAGTATAGATAGAGCCCACCAGATCAGGGAACATATTCTGTAATGTTTTGAAAGCCATCGTAAAGAGCGTCCAGTTAGAGCGGTAGTTTTCATAAAAAATGATTTTTAAAGGGTTAAAGTCCGCATCAAACTGCTTGAGCAAACGGAATGGATCAGACCCACGCCACTCGTATATAGTTTGGAAATAATCCCCACATAATAGAACGTGATTACCTTCCCACAGCATTTCAAGTACCTTGTACTCTAGTACACCTGTATCTTGCATTTCATCTACAGAGATATAACTATAACGGCTGCGCCAACGTTCCCGAACTACAGGGTCTTGAAATAGGCGATGAACACCGCAAATGAGATCTGTGAAATCTAGACCATGTACGGAGGCTAAGCTTTCATCATAGGCAGCAAGCCATTCGTGACCATGATTTAAGAAGTCATGAAGTTCACTGTATAGCACATTGCCAAAGCTAGAAAACTGCTGCTCAATTGCGGCACGTTGTTCCTTCTGCAAACGGTCAATCGTTCGTTTATAATCGCCTACGAGATCATCAGAATAAAAGCCATATAAGGAGCGATGTTCTTTCACCATGCCGATGATGTTGGCAAAGGACATTTCTCGCAATTTACCTGGACGATACGGTTCAGACAATTCCTTACAATCCTCTTCATCAAAGATGGTTACATCTGTATACAAGGTTTCATTGCGCTTGCCCTCTTGTTGGAGTACGAAAAAGCAAAAGCTGTGGAATGTACTAACCTCCACAGCCTTTGCAGGACTGCCTACGAG
>OIFU01000382.1_pt1 | contig 22377 bp, 21 predicted proteins | sample 1582141 | NCBI WGS metagenome assembly OIFU01 (sample SAMN07501047, study PRJEB24779) | human gut metagenome | isolation source: stool | host: human infant | place: USA: Pittsburgh, PA
GCTTCAATATGTTCACCTTCGTAAACGTCGAAGATAGATGCATTTTCTAAATATTCTCCACCATGCTCTTTGATGATAGATAAAATTTCGCCACTAGATACGGACACAGGTGCTACGATAGCAAGGTCACGGCTAGTGCCTGGGAATTTACTGAAGGATGTATAACGGAATGCTGGAATCGTTAAGGATAATACTGCTTCCAAATCGATTTCAAACATATATACTTTACCTGGTAAATCAAAGTTTTTGCTCACTTGTGGGTGTAATTCACCATACCAAACAATAGGCACATTATTAATCGTATAGAATGCACTGACACCTGGATGATAATATGTGTCATAGTATTTCTTTAGAGATACTATATCTACACGTTTTTGTTCATCGGAAGAAAGATTAGAATAATATCTTGTAAGAATCTCTTTCCATTGTTCATATTTATTAATACGATGAATTTCATAGTTTGTAACGCCTAGTTCAGCTAACAACGCATCTACAATGCCTTTTACATCATAGAAATCTGTAGTGCGTTCTGCTTGATTCCAGCCAGCTTGGTTTGCCTTGCCCATCAAGATACCACAAGCCATAGGGCGTTCATGAGGCACTTCTGTTAAAGGTAACGCTTTTGGTTCATATACATTTGCTGTTTCAAATAACCAAAGATCCTTATTTTGTTGCGCAATATTGCGTTTTGCTGCTTCAATAACAGCTGGTACCAATGTAGTACGCATATAAGGGAATTCTTCGGAAATAGGGTTCAAGATTGGAATGGCTGTATAACGGCTATCCCCTTCAGGAAGCATCATGTTAGTAAGGCCATCTTTATGCATGAAGCTAAATGTAATGATTTGAGTCATACCCAATTTAGCTAATGCATGTGTAACCTCTTTAGTAAGAGCTTTCTTAGGTGTCATACCACCAGAGGACAATACTGCAACAGGGATTGTAGGCGCAATATTATCGTAGTTATAAATACGAGCCACTTCTTCGGCGATATCAGGCATTACTGTTACATCGCCGCGCCACGTTGGAACGAGAGCCGACAATTTGTCGCCCTCTTCGGTTACAACGAATTCAAGGGCAGTCAAAATACGAACCATTTCATCTTTTTCAATGTTTGTACCCAAGTAATCGTTGATTTGTTCTACTGTGAAAGTAACTGTATGTTGTTCTACAGGATTTTTATATACATCGATAACGCCTACATCAACTTTACAAGTAGGGCAGATTTGTTGTAATAATTGAGCTGCTCTGTCGATAGCATAAGCAGTGTATTTATGATTTACACCACGTTCAAAACGACCAGACGCTTCAGAACGCATGCCAAGAGCTTTAGCTGTACGGCGAATGGATGGACCATTGAATACGGCAGCCTCAAACAAAACTGTAGTCGTTTCATTTGTCACTTCACTATCAAAGCCACCCATGATACCAGCTACACCTACTGGGCGTTCTGCATCGGCAATAATAAGCATAGAGTCATTCAATTCACGTTCAGAACCATCAAGTGTAACAAGAACTTCACCATTTTTAGCACGTCTTGCCACTAATTGATGACCTTTTACATGATCATAATCATAGGCATGCATAGGTTGACCAAGTTCTAACATAACGTAGTTTGTAACGTCTACTACATTATTGATAGGACGAATGCCACTGTTGCGCAAACGGTTTTGTATCCACAATGGAGATGGCTCAACCTTAACATCAGTTACTACGCGAGCAGTAAAACGAGTACAAAGATCATCCGCTTCGATGGATACAGATGCTTTTCCTTCAATGGACTCGCCATTTTCATTAACCATGATAACAGGGAATAACGCTTTTTGGTTTGTCATAATACCGAATTCACGGGATAAACCAACCATGGAGAAGCAATCTGCGCGGTTAGCAGTCAATTCAAATTCATACACTGTATCATTTAAGCCCAACACGTCTTTTACATCAAGACCAATTGGTGTACCTTCAGGGAAGATATAAATACCTTGTGCTTCTTCTGGCAATACTAAATCACTAGAAATGCCAAATTCTGCTACTGAGCAGAACATACCTTCAGAAACTACTCCGCGCAATTTACCTTTTTTAATCTCTGTGCCATCAGCTAGGCGAGATTTATGGTACGCTACAGGCACGATTTGACCTACCGCTACATTAGTAGCAGCTGTTACGATTTGTTTAGTAACAGGCTCACCTTCTTCAGTAAGGCATTCAACTTGGCATACTTGTAATTTATCTGCATCTGGATGCTTTGTAATCTCTACAATTTTACCAGTATAAATTTTCTTAATGCCATTATCCATAGCAATGACATCTTCTACAGGAATACCAGCTTGTGTTAATTCATCGGCCAATTCTTGAGCAGGACGATTCATATCCACAGGCACGTATTCGTTCATCCACTGTAAACTTGCTTTCATGAGTTCCTCCTAAAATTGTTCCAAGAATCGTACATCATCTTCAAAGAATAGACGTAAATCGTTAATGCCGTATAAAAGCATAGCAATACGTTCTACGCCCATGCCAAAGGCAAAGCCTTTAACCTTTTCAGGATCGTACCCATTAATGCGCAATACATCCGGATGAACCATACCGCAGCCTAAAATTTCAAGCCAACCTGTATGAGAACATACACGGCAACCTTCGCCACCACACATTACACAGGAAATATCTACTTCTGCAGATGGTTCTGTGAATGGGAAGAAGCTTGTACGGAAACGTACCTTTGTTTCATCACCATACATGTGACGTAAGAAGGACTCTAATGTACCTTTCAAATCAGCAAATGTAATATGCTCGTCGATGATGAGACCTTCCACTTGATGGAATACTGGGGAATGTGTCGCATCATAGTCCCAACGGTAAACCTTACCAGGCGCAATCATACGAATTGGGCTATTAGGTTCATGACGTTGCATTGTACGAGCTTGAACTGGAGATGTATGGGTACGTAATAAGAAGTTTTCTGTAATATAGAAGGAATCTTGCATATCACGTGCAGGATGATCTTTAGGCAAGTTTAAGCATTCAAAGTTGTAGTAATCTTGCTCAACCTCAGGGCCTTCTTCAACGGTATAGCCCATTTTCATAAAGAAGTCTTCAATCATTTCATTAACCTTTGTTAATGGATGAATATGACCCGTTTTTTGTGCACGACCTGGCAATGTAATATCGATGCGTTCTTGTTCTAAGCGAGCATTTAACTCTTCTGTTTCCATACGAGTTTTCACTGCATCAATTTCAGCCTCTAATGCTTCACGAACTGCATTAACAAGAGCACCAGCCTTAGGGCGTTCTTCAGGAGATAATTTACCAAGACCTTTTAGTAATGCTGTTACCTCACCTTTTTTACCTAGATATTTTACACGTATATCTTGCAACGCTTGTTGATCAGCAGCGCCTTTGATAGCCTCAAGGGCTTCTGCCTTAAGACGTTGTAATTCTTGTTCCATTAAAGCATCCTCCTATATTTAAAAGTCTAAACTATATTATACCAAATCAGGGTTATCTTCTTCAATAAAACGCCATGGTAATTCAGGTAATTGCTTCTCTTCTAGTACAAAAAATGTACCACGTGCTAAATGAACTAGTTCACCTAATTCATTATAAATACGAGCTGTCGCAACCATGGTTGTTTTGCCACTGTGCTCTACATTAGCTACACCACGCAATACGGTACCGCCTTTAACAGCTTTCACATAGTTACCATTAAGATCAATGGTACTAACAGATTTGCCCAATGTAAAACATGCTGTCCCCATCACACTATCTGCTAATCCAATACAAACAGCGCCATGCAAGTCCCCTCTAAAATTGCAATACTCTGTTTCGTTAGTTTGTAAGGTCATTTCCGCATGACCAGGTTCAACTGCTGTAATTTCAGAATCTTTTACCCAAGAAAATGGATTCTGATCTCGTAATTCGTTGAAATATTCTAACAATGTTGTAGCCATAAGGTTCTCCATTCTATATACACACCCATAGATTAACTAGTCTAGAAACTAAGTCTATTACATTACCTGTATGAAAATCTCTATAGTTATATACCAAAATTAAATACAAACATATAAAAATGGTGCGTTACATCATACATATTGTATCATGCAACGCACCATATGCGAATAACTCTATCTAATTATGTAGTATGTTCTTAATTAAACATATCTACAACTAAAGATTATTCATAATGTAATGCATCAATTGGATTAAGTTTAGCGGCTTTACGAGCTGGATAAATGCCAAAGATCAAACCTATTGCCATAGAGAAGGCAAAGGACATTACAATCGTTGGTATAGATATAACCGTACTCATACCCGAAGCCATGCCAATCAGCTTAGATGAGCCTATGCCGAGTATAATCCCTATAATGCCCCCCATCAAACTGATAACAACAGCTTCGATAAGGAATTGTGTAACGATAACACTATAAGTAGCACCCAGCGCTTTACGTACCCCAATCTCTCTTGTCCGTTCAGTTACAGATACAAGCATAATATTCATAATGCCAATACCACCAACAACGAGAGAAATAGCAGCTACGGCACCAAGGAATAATGTTAACGTTCCTGTAGTTTCCTCCATAGTTTCCATAATGGAGTTCATGTTCTGAATATTGAAATCATCTAGGTTTGTATCTTTGATACCATGACGTACGCGTAATAGATTTTCAATATCGGATTGCAAACGATCGATTCCGTTTTCATCCTTACCTACCACGTAAATCATTCGAAGATAATCAACACCTTCTACCCGTTCCATAGCTGTAGTATATGGAATAATTACCATATCATCTTGGTCATTACCCATTGCACCACTGCCCTTACTATTAAGAACACCAATGATACGGAATGGAATATTTTTGACACGAATTTCAGCACCTACTGGGTCTTCATCACCAAATAGATTCTTAACAACTGTTTTACCTACGACTGCAACGCGTTCACGATTCTGTACATTCTTTTCAGACAAGAATCGACCGGATTTCATAGACCAATTGTTTACATCTAAATAGTTATAACTAACACCAGATACTGAAGTAGTCCAGTTCTTATTTTGATAAATCACTACATACGAGCCATTGGTCATCGGACTGGCAGCTTTTACACCATCCAATTTTGAAATCGCTTCGTAATCAGAAACCTTTAAAGACTTCATAGAGCCTGCAGAAGGTCGAACCCCTGGTGTGCGCGGTGCACCAGGCATAACCATCAATAAATTAGAACCTAGGCTAGAGATGGAGTTTTGGATATCTTGCTTTACACCATTACCAATAGATACTAAGGCAATTACGGCAGCTACACCGATAATAATGCCTAACATGGTCAAAATGGATCGCATTTTATTAGCAATGAGGGATGCCCATGCCATCAAGAAACTCTCTTTATACATGTGGCACCTCCTGTACAGGCGTCATATTGAGATTTTGAGAATCCTCTACAATCAAACCATCACGCAATACTACATTACGACTTGCATAGGTTGCAATTTCAGGTTCATGAGTAACAAGGATAATTGTACGCCCTTCATCATAGAGACCTCTAAAGATATTCATAACATCAATAGTCGACTTGGAGTCAAGGTTGCCTGTCGGTTCATCGGCCATGATGATAGCAGGATTATTCGCTAACGCGCGAGCTATGGCTACACGTTGACGCTGACCACCAGATAACTCAGATGGCAAGTGATCCATACGATCCCCAAGGCCAACAGAGGATAACAATGCAGCGGCACGTTCATTACGTGACTTTTTATCCATCCCTGCATAAATCATAGGGAGCGCCACATTCTCTAAAGCTGTCAGTTTTGTTAATAAGTTAAAACTTTGGAATACAAAGCCTATTTGTTTGTTTCGTACAAAGGCCAATTCATCGTCGGATAAGGTAGCAACCTCATCGCCATTTAGGCGATATGAACCTGTTGTTGGTCTATCTAAACAACCAAGTATGTTCATAAAGGTAGATTTACCAGAACCAGATGGCCCCATAATAGACACAAATTCGCCTTTGTTGACCTGTAAATCGATCCCATGCAGAACAGGCACCGATAATTTACCATTTACATAGGTCTTCGTAATCCCTTGTATATCGATTACTGCTTGATTCATATTCACCTACTATTAGAACGGTCCACGGCTATTATTCTTAGGTGCTGTTACATCACCACTGACGATGATTTCATCACCTTCAGATAAACCTTTTAGAATTTGTACATTAGTATCCCCAGTTACACCTGTAGAAACAGCTGTACGTACTGGTTGACCATCTTTAATAACATATACATATTCCCCTTGTTTATCTGTACGCACTGCCGTAAGAGGTACTACCAATGTGTTTTTAATATCTTCACCAAAGATAGTTGCACGAGCCGTCATAGATGGTAAGAAATTCTTGGAAATATTTTCAGGAATTTGAACTTTTACGGTATAGTACACAACGCTATTGCTGGTAGCGCCCATATTGCCTTTTGTACCTTTTGCGATTTCAGATACATAGCCTGTGAAAGTTTCACCTGGTTTAGAATCTACAGTAAATTCTACCTTAGCGCCCTGTTTAATACTACCGATATCTGTTTCATCTACAGTTAGGTAAATTTCTAAATCACTTAAATCTGCAATCGTAGCGATAATCATTTGTGTAGAAATACCGGTACTGATGGTTTGACCAGCTTTCAATGGTGTACCTATAACTGTGCCAGACATTGGTGCTGTAATTGTAGCATCGCTCAAATCTGCTGCTGCGCGGTCATACGTAGATTTTGCGCGTTCATAAGCTGTTACAGAATCATCATAAGTTTGTTGAGCAATAGCATTTTGATCGGCTAATGCTTTATAGCGGTTCATATCAAGTTCTGCTTTAGCTAATGCAGCTCGTGCATCATCTGCAGAGGCTTGCAATTGGCGTGTATCAATATAAGCGATAACTTGACCAGCTGTAACTTGATCATTTTCTTTTACTAAGACTTTTTCAAGCTTACCAGCCACATTCGTAGAAACGTCCACATAATTTACAGGGTTAATAGTACCAGTTGCACTAATACTAGTTTTTACATCACCCTTTTCTACCTTACCAGTTGTATATAAGTTTTGTGTTTGCTTAGAACCTTCGCTATGCATGTAGTAGTATGTACCACCACCAAGAACACAAAGAACAACAGCACCTGCAATAATACGTTTGCGATGCTTTTGCAAAAATTCTTTCATTATAATCTCCTTATATTAAGACGAAGATATTTGCACAACATGTATCATTTCTAACAATACTAATAGTATCTTTAAATTATACAGTACCAATTACTTTTATGCAATATAATTTTATTCATGAATAAATGATGATAAAAATAGAAAATGACCCTTCCGGGTCATTACTAGAATTAACTACTTAATATGGATAATAGTGTATAGTCCTTCTCTTGAATAGGAAAACCCAAAAGCTCTGCCTCCTGATAGGAAATAGCACGAATATGACCATCTATATAGCCCAATAATCGATTATCTGTACCATTCATTAATAAATCAATACAAGTTTCACTCATACGAGCCGCTAAAATGGCGTCAAATGCAGAGGGACCGCCACCGCGTTGTAAATATCCCAATACGGTCAAGCTCGGATCAAATTCCGTATGTTCCTTAATATAGGATTTTACTTCTCCACTATTGTAAGCACCTTCAGCAACGAGTATCACACTATATTCTTTACCACGTATCTGTGTTTCCTTTAAATGACGACATACATCATGTAAAGGCATAGGCTTTTCAGGAACGAGTACAATTTCTGCACCACAGGCAAGACCCGCTTTAAGCGCAATATGACCTGATTTACGTCCCATCACCTCTACAATGGCAACGCGTTCATGGGAGTTAGATGTATCACGAATTCTACCAACCGCATCAACCACAGTATTGAGGGCCGTATCATAGCCTATAGTATATTGAGTACCACCCATATCATTATCTATAGTGCACGGAATTGTCATTGTAGACATGCCAAGCTCAGCTAAACTTGTAGCACCTCTCATAGACCCATCTCCACCGATAACAATAAGGTGATTAATACCATGGGCTTTCAAAATATCGTAAGCTTTACGCTGAATATCTTCATTTTGAAACTCTGGAAAACGCGCTGTTTTTAGCATCGTACCACCTTGGGTAATAATGCCACCCACAGAACGGTTTGATAAAGGAATGAACTGCTCCTCCATAATACCTAAATAGCCACGTTCAATACCAAAAACTTCAAACCCTTCATGTATTGCTTTTCGAGTTAGCGCTCTGATGGCGGCGTTCATTCCAGGTGCGTCTCCGCCGCTTGTTAGTATTGCGATTCTTCTCATATCCGCTACCCCCTTGTGGTGTACGTTGTTTGGATATAGCTTCTGACTTTCGTCCTTTACCCGCCTGATTAGACGTCTTATGTTTACGCCGTTTATCATTGCCCAATTTATGAGATCCTACCCGGTCGGAATGTTCTTTATTAACGACTATTTTAGTAGCTACTATATCATTAGAAGTCGTCGCAATAGGATTATTAAAACGTTCCGATTTAGATAATCTATGATTATCTTTTGTATTTCTTAGAGAATTATTAAATTGTAATTCTTGAGATGACGGTTTTACATCTCTAGTATCCGTATCATTGGGTTGACGTCTTGCTTTAAATTGAACATCTGAGGTAACTAATTCATCCTCAATACGTTGCATAAAATCATAGGTCCGACCATTTGTTGTATCTAGTACAAAATCACACTGCTTATACACCGGTTTCCAGGATTGTATCATAGCATGTACAAAGGCATGAACATTGTTGTAATCCATGGTTGGCCGCTTCCCAATACGGCGATTCACACGGCTCACAATGCGAAATTGTGCAGCTCGGATACCAATGATGTAAGAATATTTCTTCAATACCTTTAATGTGCGATGTTCAATAGGAAAATTACCACCTACAGAGATAACAGCTTCATGGTACAAGCAAACCTTCTTCAGTACATCCATTTCTGCACGGCGGAAGGCTTTCTCCCCAATTTTCTTGAATATTTCAGCAATAGGCAACCCAAAACGACCTTCTAATACGCGATCGGTATCTACAAATTGCCATCCCTTGCGTTCTGCAAGATTACGACCGAAATGGCTCTTGCCACTCCCCATAGAACCGATGAGCATAATATTGCGTTTTATTATCATGTATTATGTGCCCCTTATTATTTCATATCCTTCATTTTACTATAAAATGCTATAAAAACAAAGACAGACTATAGAATAACTATCTATAATCTGTCTCTATTAGTATTACTAAAAAAACAATTTATATGCTAGGACCTCATAGTCGGTTTCACTGCACAATGTACATATACTACATTGCCTTTCCGTTCTATATCCTCTATTTCTATATGGCGTGAAGGTTCATTTTCATCAATAGTATTAATCCAGTTTATAAGGCGTTCTGTACTCCCTAATAAATTTAACTCTAATACACCTTCATGCTCATCAGTACTAACAATCATTAATGGTTCTCCTTGCAAAGAATCAAAAACACTTGTATTAGAACTCGTGTTAGATAACGTATTTCGGGTAAAAACTTTTAATAATTTGGCTTCCTTAGAAACAATATAATCTGACTCAGCATTCATTTTGATAACATAGTTTTCCCGTTGCTCTTTTAATTGAGTAACTTTCTGATTTAAACTAATAGTTCCATATAATGAAATACTAATGATTATGCCCCACACTATTCCCGCGACTACTATCCTCCCTACTGGATGAGTTGTGCTCTCCTTTAGATCCTTCCATATGGAAAGTATACATTTCTTTATCTGCTTTAACTGTTCCATGGCACTCCAGTCCTATTAACCTTTGTTGAAGACTAGCTATAAACTTACGACACGCTTCATCACTAACACCTATACCATCTACTGTAATATGTCCATCCTTTATATTTAGATGCTGTAAACTAATGCCTTGTTCCATAGCAACATCAAGGACATATATGACCATACTATTTTGATGTAGATATGATGTATCCTTTCCAGAACGATTCTTAAGTAATTGTTGTTTAACTAATGTTATCTCCTCATACTGTTTTTCTATCGACTGATACTGCGGATTTTCAACTAAAGCCAATAGTTCTGATTTTTCAGCTTTATAATGTTCATAACTCAACAAGCAGCAACCTATAGATAGTAATCCTACTATTCCGTATACAATACTCATACCATATAGATAATATCGGTATCTGTGCCACAAACTATGCCAATGTAAGGATCGAGGCATTAAATTAATATATCTATCATTACCAGCCCAAGCCAATCCATTTAAGCCCCCTTGCAGCCATACCTATAGCCATATCCCAATCTAATTCCCCTTGTTTACACCGGTTTCGACCTCGACCAAGGAATAATAAAGGAATATATTCTGTCTCTCCATATACAGAAATAATGACTTCCATATCATTCCGTTCTTCTTCAGTTAACTGGTCTAATCCGTACAGCTTAATCCCTTGTATTTCATCTACGCCAAATTCTTGCAGTCTAGCTTCTAATACTTCCATAGCTTCTGATACATCACTACTACTAATGGGGACAATCCGTTCCTGAATACATATATCATTCCACCATAGCCATAAATGTAGATGGTCCTTCTCAACGACACCTGTCACTGTCCCACTACGCTGCATCAAACTATAGCAAATGGGGATAGGCCAGAAATCAATTACATCTACCGGCGCATAGGTATCTCGTATACCTTGTTTTAAAAGCTCTAATGAATGACGCTCTACGGCTACCATAAACATATGGTAACTATGCCTTGGATATTCTCGACGACATGCGTCCATTTGGAAGCTATCTCCATCAAAACTAAAGTAATCCTCTACATTCCATTTGATGAACTCTTTCATATCGAAATCGTGAGGATCATAGGGCGCCACATGCATTTGTGTATTGATATTAGCAACAATGCTGTAGGCCCCATCATCTAAGTCGTACATTTCAATAAATTTTCTAACATCCTCATCAATAGGTGCACTACGTTTCATTTCTAGTGCATCAGTAATGACCATCGTTTTATTTTCTACATGAGCTGTCACACATACAATACGTTTATCGGTAATACATACGCCAGTATGTATTTTCTTTCTTCGTTTCATAGATTCACCTCAATATGGTTTTACCTTCATAACATGCATATGACTATCCTCATCTACAGTCACATACATATGCACACGACTCACTATTTCCTGATGTTTCAATTTGCCATAGCTCATAACATGACGGGGATTATCTGGTGATAGGTCCGCTTCAATGGTAATTTCCACATCCGCATCATCAGCCACAATTAGCTTTTTCTGAAAGTCCCATGTATTACCTGCTTTACAATAGCCTACAAACCAATGTGCTCCACATTGAGCTGCATAGTGAGCCTCTTCTAAATGCAATTCATCTACTGCATTGCTTTCACATATTTGACCAATACGCAATCCCATAAAAGCCAACAATAACAAAAAGGACATTATAAATATTGCTACATAGGTTATAAACCCTGCATTATGGGCTCCCATGTTCATGATTCGTTTCCTCATTATCTTTATACCAATCATATATATTACTTTGCCCTATGGCGACTTCATATATAGCTAATCCTCCGTATCCAGCAGTATATTGATGGTCACTAGTAAATCGATTTGTAATATACCAGCGCATATGTACTGTTCCGCTTTCATCCATACTAAAAGGGTACTCCTGTGTATATCCAACATTTCGCTTATCCTTAGTGCCGATAATACGGCTGCCGCTAACAGGTTGTAAGCTGCCGTCTGTAAGCTTTCTATACAGTGCATGGCGTTGTAATGTTAATGTAGTCCGCTTAGGATCGTGAATATATAAACTCCTATTTCGATCCTCTACCGTTATCTGTACAGGATTCCATATGATTTGAGCCACAACCATGCGCCTCGTATATCGACCATCCTCCATCATAGCTACACTATCTAATAATTTTGCATTCCACATAACCCCATAAAAAACGATTCCTAATAATAAGGTTAGAACGATAGTAGAAATAGTTATACTGATGAGTATGGAATACAAAATAAACCCTCCTTGTGTATCCCTGGCTCTCATCGTATTTCCTCCAAATCAAGAGATAAGCTATACACAACGGCCCCATTATCTATGGCCTGTACAGATAATCGTTGTAGGACAATACCGTTTTCTACTATAGGTTCTAAATGTGTTTTATAGGTAATAGATTCACTGGGGCTCATAATAAATTGAGAGTTATATATACGTTCTTGAATATGCCCTGTTTGATAATAGGTGGATTTATTTTCCTCTAAATAAGTTATAGTGTCTTGTAGTATATGATCCCAATAATAGGCCTTATAGATTGTTAGGGTGGACATCCAAAATATAGATAATATAACTGGCAATATAAGCATAATAATGGCTGTTGATACTAGCGCATCACCATACATAAAGCCCTTAATGGACTTCTTCCCATCGAATCCGTCCCGTCTGCACCGATATCCATATACGATTTCTCTCACCACTTTCTCGATCTCGTAAAATAAGTTCCGTTCCATCATAAGGTAATCCTAGAGAAGAAAAAGAGATAACCGTTAAGGACTGTACATTTTCAATCCCTGTAGGTAACGATATATTAACTGTATGATGATGAGCATCCTCCTCTAAGGTATAGCTATCTTTATTTAATATGAATAACATGCGCCCTTTTCCATTAGACTTATGTCCAAGCATAGACCAAAGTTGAACCTTTTTTAACATATATACGACTTCTTGGGTACTCCCATTTAGAGCATAACGACTAGGCGTCGTTACAATAGGTAATGACATAGAAATAAGAAGTAAAAATAAACTAATGGCAATAATCCACTCAGCTAACAAAGAGCCATACTGATGATGTATAGGTTGTGCCTTAACCATTGATACAACACCTCCATATAGGATCCGCCATGTAAGGCACACCAAGCACCAAAGCATAGAAAGGGACCAAATGGAATATATCGATTACGATAGCTCGTTAGTAAGAGATAGAGAGAACCAACGCAAAAGGCTACGTAAAAGAAGCATATAATCTCCCACGGTGTAAGCCACATGGCAATGGCAGAAAACCATTTCACATCACCTAGCCCAAAACCTTTATGACTTATAAGACGAAGTCCATATGTAATAGCACCTACACTCATAACACTTATACTCGTTACAAGCATAGATTTATCATTTATAAAGCTATAAAGTATGCCACCTAAAACAAGCACTAACGCCCCTTCATCAGGCAATATATAGTAATGCATATCGATGGTAGCACCTGCTATGATGATGAGTGAAAATACAGCATACAAAGCAACGTGAATAAAGGATATTGCTCGTGATGAAAGTATAATAGGCAATACAATGGATGCTAAATACACGATCAGTGCTATAACATAATGAGTCCCTTTCATACCTTTTCCTTCCATAAAATCAACTGTACATATATTAATGTAAATATAACTACTGTATAGCTATTAATATAACTACATATGTAAATGCAAATATAAATTTACATTCCAATCATCAATCCATGCACATTAACTATTAAGACTTAAATAATAAATATTAAGTATTAAGTACTAAATATCAATTACGTTTATGGTGCATCAGGGGCTTTAACTACAACTGCCTTCGCAGTACCACCATTAACCGCTTCATAAGTAATGGTATATTCCTTATCCTTTGCAGTTTTAACATGTTCTGTAAGATAGCCTTCTTTATATAGATTTTCTACAGTTGGCGGTGTATCTACATTCTTGTCGATCATATAGAGCTGCGTTGCATTTTTTATAATTTGAATATCTGCTGTTTCCTTCGCAGTTCGTGCTCGATCGGCAGCAGATAAAAATTGTGGCATCGCAATGGCAGCTAATATAGCAATAACGGCTACGACAACCATTAATTCAACGAGGGTAAATCCACCTTTTCTCGACTTATTGAGATTTTCTCGAACATTATTAATATGTAGGCGCTCTACAATCCATTGACCACATATTTCTAATCGATGATTTAATCCATGAACTAAATGCATAACAGAACTCATAATATCCTCCTTTTATCATTGTTACTTCTATAAAATTAATTTATGACATTGTCTACTGCCCTCCCAATTTAGCAATAGACGTAAACAATGGATACATAACAGATACAACTAAAACGGCTACACCAATCCCCATCAAGGTCAGTAAAATCGGTTCTAATAGTCTCTCAAGGCGGGCAATATATTTGGAAAGTATAGATTCATAATAATGTCCACAATGATGCAACATCTTAACGAGCTCTCCACTTTCTTCTCCAATAGAGATCATTTGCCAGATAAAGGGATTTCCAATGTTCTCAGTTCTAAGGCTCTCTTCAAAAGAATGGCCTGATAATAATTTTGCCTCTACGTTCTCACTACATTCGGCACCATACATATTGCCCCATAAAGGTCTTGTGATATTCACTGTGTGAATAATAGAAATTCCAGAATCTAACAAAAGCGCCCAAACTTTTAGCATACTTGTATAGTAAATGCAGGTCATCCATTGGTATCGGTGAGCCAACCCCCAAAGCCAACGATGTACTTTGCGTTTTATACTATGTTGATGATATGCAAAGACCAAACCACCTAGGCCTATACAATGCATAATAAAGACTAATATAGGATGATTCTTTAACCCTTGTCCTAATGCAAAGAGGGCTCGCGTCATCATAGGTAGTGTAATATGCATAGTAGTAAAGACCTTTTCAAAGGATGGAATAATAAACAAGATGGTAACAAGAAAAAAGATATTCATTAATACAAGCAAGAATAATGGATAGGAAATAGCACTAATAACCTTTTGCCGCAGCTGCCGTTCCCAATCATAGTGACGTGATATATATTGCAAACTTTCTCCTAATGTACCTGCAGCCTCTCCACTTTCTAATAAGGCCAGTGCTATGGCTGGGCAACCTTCACTTCGTAAAGCTTGAGACAAAGTTTGACCACGCTCAATCGTTTCATACAAGGCCGTATACAAAAGACCTCTTTTCCCTTGACATAGTAACTGTAATGCTCGCCGTAACGGTACACCAGATTCGATGAGTAGTCCTAATTGATAGGTTACATCTACTACCATGGTATGATTCCACTTATGTTTCTTCTTATCTACTTGTAAAGTAATTTTATAAATCTTATATCCATCTCGCTTTAGCCGTGTACCGACCTCCTGTTCTGAATCCGCCCACATTAAACCTTTTATCGTTTCATTTCGCTCATCTTTTACGACATATTCATAAGCCTCCATACCTTCACCTACGATAATTGTTGATCCAACAGTGTATGTAGTTGGTGCTGCATGCCATATTGTGCCTTCACATCTCGCACGGCCATTTCTAGTGTTTTCATAGGTAATTGTGTTTCTTGAATAGAAATAATTTGTGGTTCCTTACGGGTACGTATCAAGTTTGCTACCGCATGTGTATTTAGCAAAATATCCCGAATGGTAATGAACTTTTTATTCCATCGAAGGAGGCGTTGACATATAACAGCACGTAACACTTGAGATATTTGACTGCGCACCTCCTCTTGTTGTTCACCAGGAAATAGTGAAATCATGCGGTGAACAGCCATTACAGCCCGCTGTGTATGCATAGTTGCCATCACAAGATGACCTGTTTCAGCTGCATGAAGAGCAGCCTCTAAAGTTTCACGATCTCGAAGTTCTCCAACCATAATGACATCTGGATCCTCCCGCAAAGCATCTCGAATACCATCAGACATACTCTTTATATCTGCACCTAATTGGCGTTGATGGATTAAGGATTTCTTTGGTTCAAACTCAAATTCGATAGGGTCTTCTAAGGTGATAATATGGCGCTCCATCGTTTGATTTATATAATCAATACAGCAAGCTAAAGTAAAACTTTTACCACTACCTGTAGGCCCACAGACGAGCAACAAGCCATCATGAGCTTCACATAATTTTTGTAGCAGTTGTCCTTCACTATTATCATCTAGTTTAAGTTGTTCATGACACAATAATCGAAGTGTTCCACATATGGTTTGATTAGCTCGATATAGATGAACACGAATACGTACACCACAACAGGAACAAGCTTCATCAAGAGATTGCCATTCATAAGATGCTATACCACAACGTCGCAAAATATCTTCAATCAACGTAGTAGTACATATAAATTGAGTAGCCTTTAACCCATCACCATGTCTCAAATAAATAGGCTCCCCACATTGTAGATGAATATCTGTTGATGATAAGTGTATCGCCTGTTCAACAATAGTTTCTAAACTTTCAGTATTACAGCATGAGTCCACAACGATGCACCTCCTCTACAGATGTAACATGCTGAGATACAGCTTCACGAGCAGATTCCTCTAATGATAGTAGTAAATGTGTTTCTAATTGGTCCCAGTGTGGAGAATTAGCAGGTATCTCTAAATATTCAAACAGAGCAGTTCGCCCGTGATACGATGTACCATCAAATTTTCTTACTAGACGCTGTGCAATAGCGCCCATTAAGGTAGCCCGTATTAAATATGGCTCTACACCCATATCCATGAGCCGCGTTACAACACCAAGCGCTGTGTTTGTATGAATGGTAGATAGTACGCGATGTCCAGTTAATGCTGATTTTACAGCCAGTTCCGCTGTCTCTTTATCTCGAATCTCACCAATCATAATCGTATCTGGATCTTGCCGCAGCACAGACCTTAATCCCTTTGCAAAGGTAAATCCAATCTTTTCGTTGATACCAATTTGGATAGCCCCTTTAATTTCTGCCTCTACAGGATCTTCAAGACAGATAAGTTTGGTTTCCTCTAAATTTAACATGCGAAGCATGGCATATAAGGTGGCAGTCTTACCACTACCGGTAGGACCACAAATGAGTAACAATCCATAAGGACGTTTGAGTAGCCCTTCAATATGTTCAAAAATATCTGTACGCATACCTAACGCTTTTAGATCTTTATGACTTCCTTCGTTACCCATGAGCCGACAGACTAACGTCTCACCATATAGGCTAGGCAATGTGGATACGCGCATTGTTACAGATGTATCCTTATGACTCCAAGCCCATCGACCATCTTGGGGCAATCTCTTTTCACTAATATCTAACGTACTACATACCTTAATACGGTTAATAATAAGTTCTGCCTCTTCATTTGATACAGTCATATGCGTTCGTAATAATCCATCTTGCCGTAATCGAACATGCACATCATCTTTAGTGGGATCAAAGTGAATATCGCTGACATGATGCTCTAATGCATATAGAATAATATCGTCTAATGTTACATCTACATACATGGTCACCTCCTATATCTTGCGGTATGTTTTTACCTCACACTAGCGTATGGCGTAATAGGTTTCGACATCATCACCAAAATCCCTTTTTTATTTTTAAAAATCCACGAAGCGAAAACTTTTCTATTTTTGGGCATGCAAAAAAGGCGCCCCGAAGGGCGCCCTTATTGAACTTTTAGCTAAGACGATTTTTATTTTAAGTTATAGAAAACGTCATTACCTTTATATTGTGCTGTTTCGTATAACATTTCTTCAATGCGAAGCAATTGATTATATTTAGCTACACGTTCAGAACGAGCTGGTGCACCAGTCTTAATTTGGCCAGCATTTACAGCTACTGCAATATCAGCAATGAATGTATCTTCTGTTTCACCAGAGCGGTGAGATACTACACATGTATAGCCAGCGCGTTTAGCAAGTTCCATAGCGTCGAATGCTTCTGTTAAAGTACCGATTTGGTTAACTTTTACAAGAATAGAGTTACCTACACCAAGTTCGATACCACGAGCTAAGCGTTTCGTATTAGTTACGAATAAATCATCACCAACAAGTTGTACGCGGTCGCCAAGACGTTCTGTCAATAATTTCCAGCCATCCCAATCTTCTTCAGCAAGACCATCTTCGATGGATACGATTGGATATTTACCTACTAAGTACTCGTAGAAATCTACCATTTCAGCAGCTGTTTTAACTTTGCCTTCACCAGCTAGATTGTATTTACCATCTTCATAGAATTCGGAAGATGCAGAATCAAGAGCTAATTTGAAATCTTTACCTGGTTCATAACCAGCAGCTTTAATAGCTTCACAAATTACTTCTAATGCTTCTTCGTTAGATGCCAAGTTTGGAGCAAAACCACCTTCATCACCTACAGCAGTGCTAAGACCTTTATCATGAAGTACAGATTTCAATGTATGATATACTTCTGCACAGCTGCGAAGAGCTTCTGCGAAGGAAGTAGCGCCTACAGGCATGATCATGAATTCTTGAATATCTACGTTATTATCCGCATGTGCGCCACCATTCAAGATGTTCATCATAGGAACTGGTAATTCTTTTGCGTTGAAACCGCCAAGGTATGCAAACAATGGCAAGTCTAAAGATTCTGCCGCTGCACGAGCTACAGCCATGGAAACACCAAGAATTGCATTAGCACCGAGGTTAGATTTATTGTCTGTACCATCTAATTTCAACATCAAGTTATCGATTGCTACTTGTTCAGTCGCATCATAACCAATAATGGCAGGACCGATTTTAGCATTTACATTGTCGATAGCTGTTAATACACCTTTACCAGAGTAACGGGATTTATCACCATCACGTAATTCTACAGCTTCAAACTTACCTGTGGAAGCACCGGATGGAACCGCAGCAGTAGCAATAGTGCCATCTTCTAAACATACTTCAACTTCAACAGTTGGGTTACCGCGGGAATCTAAAATTTCTCTTGCAATGACTTGTTCAATTACTGCCATTTTTTCACCTCATAAAATCTAACAGAATGACTATCATCTGACAGTCATTATATATTGAGCTAAACCATATAGGCTTATCACTCTAATTAACTATAAATATAGTGAAAGCTGAAATCTCTACACTATGCTTTTTTTACCAAACTATGACCAGTCATGGATTTTGGCTGTTCTATGCCAGCCAAGTCTAATAATGTAGGAGCAATATCACATAATTTACCAGCTTCTAATGTAGCTGTTTTAAGGGTATCACTCATTAAAATTAATGGTACTAAGTTTGTTGTATGAGCCGTATGAACCTTACCGGTTTCATGGTTAATCATGAGCTCTGCATTACCATGGTCTGCCGTAATCAACAAGTGGCCATTCTTACTGCGTATAGCCTCTACAATGCGATCTAAACAAGTATCTACTGCTTGAACTGCTTTAACAGCCGCTTCAAAGCTACCTGTATGACCGACCATATCTGGGTTTGCAAAGTTCAAGATAATCATGTCATACGTTTCATCTTGAATGGCTTGTACAACCTTATCAGTCACTTCATAAGCGCTCATTTCAGGTTGTAAATCATAGGTTGCCACTTGAGGAGATTTCACGAGAACACGATCCTCGCCTTCAAATGGTTCCTCTTTACCGCCGTTGAAGAAATACGTCACATGTGCATATTTCTCTGTTTCAGCAATGCGCAATTGACGATAGCCACCTACACTGAGTACTTCGCCTAGTGTTTCTGACAAGATATCCTTTTCGTACACAATATGTACTGGCAAGCCATCTTCATATTTAGTCATAGTCGCCATATACAAAGATAACAGTTCACGGTTAAAGCCATCAAATTCTGGCAATACTAAAGCCTTTGTAAGTTCACGTCCACGGTCTGGACGAAAGTTACAGAAGATAACAGTATCACCATTCTTGATAGTTCCTTCAGCATCAATCACTGTCGGAAGAACAAACTCATCAGCTGCATCCTTATCATAGGATTGTTGTACTGCTTCACAAGCTGATGCGGCTCTTTCACCTTGACCATTTACAATAGCATTGTAAGCAAGTTCCACACGGTCCCAACGATTATCTCGATCCATTGCATAGTATCGACCACTCACAGTAGCAATTTTACCACAGTTTAGCTCTGTCATGTATGCTTCTAAATCTTTGATATAACCTTGTGCACATTGAGGTGCTACATCACGCCCATCAAGCAGTGCATGTACATATACATGTTCAATACCATGATCATGAGCACCCTTAATAACTGCTTTAATATGTTCTAAAGAACAATGTACATTACCATCAGATACTAAACCAATGACGTGTAAGCTTTGTTTTTTTGCTTCATCATATAGTTCACGCATGACAGGACGATTATAAAACTCACCAGATTCAACGTCTTTAGTAATACGAGTTAAATCTTGGTACACAATGCGACCAGAGCCAAGGTTTAAATGGCCAACCTCAGAATTCCCCATTTGACCTTCTGGAAGGCCTACCGCTAACCCTGATGCTTCTAATTTTGTATGGGGATACATATCCCATAATTGATTAAAACAGTGCGGCTTCGCCTGTACTACAGCATTGGTTGTATCTGATTGATCTCCCATGCCAAAGCCATCTAGGATGACTAGCATTACAGGAGCCTTTAATTTAGCCATTTTTAACCTCATATTAAGCGCTTACTTGATTCGCCGCTTTAATAATATCTATAAATTCATCAACTACTAAAGATGCACCACCTACGAGTGCTCCATCAATATTAGGCTCTCCTAGGATTTCGAGAGCATTTTCCGATTTAACACTACCACCATATTGGATGCGCACGGCATCAGCAGTCTCATCATCGTATAAAGAACGAATGTAATCACGAATTTCTTTACATACCTCTTCAGCTTGATCAGCAGTTGCTGTTTTACCTGTGCCAATAGCCCAAATTGGTTCGTACGCAACAATCAATTGGCTAACTTGTTCCTTTGGAACGTCAACTAAAGCACCTTTAAGTTGAGATGTAATCCAGTCTAGAGTATGACCGGATTCACGTTGTTCTAAACTTTCACCAACACAGACTATTGGTATCAAATTATGGTGAAATGCACTTTTGATTTTTGCATTTACCGTCTCATCTGTTTCACCATAATATTCACGGCGTTCAGAGTGACCGATAATAACATAATTGACGCCTACCTCTGTAAGCATAAGTGGTGAGATTTCACCAGTGAATGCACCAGCATCATGATAATCCATGGTTTGTGCGCCTACTTCAATCGCTGTATCTCGTGTTAATGCTACAGCACGTTCAATAGCTGTGAAAGGCGGGCAAACAACTACATCACAGGATAATTCCATATCTTGTAACACGCTGTTAAACGCTTCGATCAGAATAGATCCAGACGCAATGGTGCCATTCATTTTCCAATTTCCTGCAATAATGGGTTTTCTCATATTATGCCTCAGACAATGCAGCAATACCTGGTAGAATTTTGCCTTCTAAGAATTCCAAAGATGCACCACCACCTGTGGAGATATGGCTAATTTTATCTGCCAAGCCACTTTTTTCAATAGCCGCTACAGAGTCGCCACCACCAACGATAGTCATCGCATCGGATTCAGCTACAGCTTTTGCTACTGCATTAGTACCAGCTGCAAAGTTTTCCATTTCAAATACGCCCATAGGACCATTCCAAATAATAGTCTTCATTGGCGCCAATGCTTCTACATAGAGTTCACGAGTTTTAGGGCCAATATCTAATACCATCCAGCCGTCTTCAATTTGATCGACGTCAACGATTTTAGTATTTGCATCGTTGCTGAAAGCATCAGCTACTACAGCATCGATAGGGGTCAATAATTTAGCACCTGCTACGCGAGCTTCCATAACAAGATCTGTAGCAATAGCTTCTTGACCTTCTTCAAATAAGGAGCTACCAATGTTACAACCTTGTGCTTTAATGAAAGCATTTGCCATACCGCCGCCGATGATCATAACATCAACCTTAGGCAAAAGGTTAGAAATAACAGAAATTTTATCTGTTACTTTTGCACCACCAATGATTGCCGCCATAGGTGTTTTAGGATGCACAACAGCTGCACTTAATGCGTCGATTTCTTTTTTGAGCAAGAAGCCTGCAGCCATAGGGATATAGTCGGCAATACCAACTACAGATGCTGCATTACGGTGAGATACACCGAACGCATCGTTGATGGCTACATCCGCAAGAGATGCCAATTGTTTAGCAAACTCAGGATCATTTTTAGTTTCTTCATTGTGGTAACGCAAGTTTTCAAGCATTAATACATCGCCAGATTGCAATGCTTTCACAGCTTCTTCAACTTTAGGACCAATGCAGTCATCTACGAATGCTACAGGTTTATTGATAAGTTCAGATAAATGTTTTGCACATGGTGCTAAAGACATTTCCGGTTTACGTTCCCCTTTTGGACGACCAAAGTGAGAAGCAAGAATAACCTTTGCCCCTTTTTCAATTAAATAATTGATAGTAGGTAAGGCACTACGAATACGAGTGTCATCAGTGATGACACCGTCTTTCATAGGAACATTAAAATCAACACGAACAAATACTGT
>OIFU01000388.1_pt1 | contig 22225 bp, 19 predicted proteins | sample 1582141 | NCBI WGS metagenome assembly OIFU01 (sample SAMN07501047, study PRJEB24779) | human gut metagenome | isolation source: stool | host: human infant | place: USA: Pittsburgh, PA
GTATCATTATGAGTAACTCTAAGAGGAAGTTTTCCTTCATTTAATAAATCTACTAAAACTCCAGTTTCTTTTTCTCTTGTCATAATAAAATCAATTTCAGCTTGTACATCTTTAACTCTATCACAAGGATCGTTTTTTACTGCTTCAAGAAAATCATTATATCTTTTTCTCGTATTGTGGAAGTCTGGTATTATTTCATATACAGTATCTGCAGGAAAGTCTGAAAGTTGCTTTTGGAACTTTCCTAAAGCTTTTCCACATTTATAAAAATCCATTGAATTTTCTACCATCATATAAGTTGTTGCACCTTCTATAAAATGATAAGCTCTAAAACAGTCCCCAGCTTCTGTTCTATAATATAACTTTTCATCCACTGTTGGCACTAAACGTAACCCTTCTCTTGTTACGTCTCCACCTTCTTCTTGAACCTTCTTAGAAATATGTTTAGTAACACCATCTATATTATTCATTAGTTCATCAACAGTAGGAAAAACATCTGTATTAATTCTTTGAAGAATATATTTCTTTACTGTTCCATCAGATTGTTTAAAGTTTAATATATGAGTATCATTTATATGACCACATATATGTCTTTCTGAATTTATAAGTTCCCCACTAAATTTAAATTTTTCAGCTAACTCTTTACAGCTATACGTCCCCTTCATAGTTAACTTCCTTTCACTTTGAATTCTTTGCAAAATGTTTACATGTTTATATTTTACTTTTTATTTATCATAAAATCAAGTATAGTGCTGATACCATCCAATCTATATCTACGTTAATCATTATATCCTAAACTTTTAGAGCTTAGAATTTCTTTTTAGGAAAAAGAAGCTGTTCAATAATTATTTAGTTAAACAGCCTCTCATTTATTTTACTATTTTATTGTTATATCTGAAAACAATTCTTCTTTATAAACTCCATTATCAATAAGTTCTTTAAAACAAATCCTGCCATACATAATTGTATTAATCTCTCTTAAAGATATCTCTTGTATATACTTTTTCTTTAACGTCATCAAGAAGAGAATCGTATCTGTTTGCAATAATTGCCTGACTCATCTCTTTAAATTTATTCATATCATTTACAACTTTTGATCCAAAGAATGTAGACCCATCTTCTAATTTTGGCTCATATACAATAACAGTAGCCCCTTTAGCTTTTATACGTTTCATAACTCCCTGAATTGATGATTGACGGAAATTATCTGAATTTGACTTCATTGTTAAACGATAAACTCCAATAACACATTCTTTTTCATTATCTGCTGCATAATCTCCATGATTATAATAATCGTAATATCCAGCCATAGATAATACCCTATCTGCTATAAAATCCTTACGTGTTCTATTTGAGTCAACAATAGCAGACATCATATTTTGAGGCACATCTTCATAATTAGCTAGAAGTTGTTTAGTATCCTTAGGCAAACAATATCCACCATACCCAAAAGAAGGATTATTATAGTGAGATCCAATACGAGGGTCTAAACATACTCCATTAATAATTTGTTGTGTATCTAGACCTTTCATTTCTGCATAGGTATCTAATTCATTAAAATAAGAAACTCGAAGTGCTAAATATGTATTTGCAAATAATTTTACAGCTTCAGCCTCAGTGAATCCCATAAATAATGTATCAACATCTTCTTTTATTGCTCCTTCTTTAAGAAGTTCTGCAAAGACATGTGCAGCTTTTACTAAACGAGCATTTTCAACATCTGTTCCAACTATAATTCTTGATGGGTATAAGTTGTCATATAAAGCCTTTGATTCACGAAGGAACTCTGGACTAAATATAATATTATCACAATGATATTTTTCTCTAACATGGGCTGTAAAACCTACTGGAATTGTAGATTTAATTACCATAATTGCATCTGGATTATGTTTTATAACAAGCTCAATAACAGCTTCTACTGCTGATGTATCAAAGAAATTTCTCTTACTATCATAATTAGTAGGCGCTGCAATTACAACAAAATCTGCATCCTTATATGCTTCTTCAGCATCTAAAGTAGCTGTAAGATTTAATTCTTTTTCAGCTAAATACTTTTCTATATAATCATCTTGAATAGGTGATTTTTTATTATTAATTAATTCAACTTTTTCATGAACAATGTCTACAGCAACTACTTCATGATGCTGTGCTAATAATGTTGCAATGGATAAACCAACATACCCAGTTCCTGCTACTGCAATCTTTAAATCTTTAAACTCTCTCATTTACTCTTCCTCTTTCTAATTATAGATTGATTAGTTCATATAAAACTCTTTATACCATTCAGCAAACTTACGAAGTCCTTCTCGTAAACTTGTTGATGGCTTAAAACCAAAGTCTCTTTCTAATGCAGTTGTATCTGCATATGTTATAGGCACATCTCCCGGTTGCATTGGAACCAATTTTTTATGTGCTTCAAAATCATAATCTGAAGGTAATACTCCTGCACGAATCAATTCTTGTTGAAGAATATCTACAAAATCAAGAAGATTTTCAGGATTATTGTTTCCTATGTTATAAACCGCATATGGAGGAACAGGTAACCCGTCTTCACCTTTAACCCTCACAGGTGGCTTCTCCATAACACGTTTTACTCCTTCAACAATATCATCTACGTAAGTAAAGTCTCTCTTACAATTTCCATAATTAAAAATTTCTATTATTTTTCCTCCTCTAAGTTTATTAGTGAATCCAAAATACGCCATATCTGGACGTCCTGCCGGACCATAAACTGTAAAGAAACGAAGTCCTGTAGAAGGAATATTATACAATTTTGAATATGCATGAGCCATAAGTTCATTACTCTTTTTTGTTGCTGCATAAAGGGATACTGGGTTGTCTACCTTATCATCCGTAGAATATGGAATTTTCTTATTTGATCCATAAACAGATGAAGAAGATGAATATACTAAATGCTCAACTCCAGATTCTCCATTATCATAAGAATGACGACAAGCTTCAAGTATATTATAAAATCCAATAAGATTTGATTCTATATATGCATCAGGATTTGAAATTGAATAACGTACACCCGCCTGTGCAGCAAGATTAACAACTACTTCAGGTTTATATTCATCAAATATTTTATTAATCAATTCTTTATCAGAAATACTTCCCTTAATAAATGTCCAACTAGAGTCAGAATATTCTTCAGCTAATTTCTTAATTTCATTTAAACGATATTCCTTAATAGATACATCATAATAATTATTTAAATTATCAATTCCTATAATATTAACTGATGACTGAGTTTTCAAAAGTTCTAATACAAGATTTGATCCAATAAAACCAGCTGCTCCTGTTATCAGTATTTTTTTATTTTCCAAATTTATTCCATTATACATTTCTATTTCCTCACCTATTTTGTATTATACATTTTTAATACAAACTAAAATTTTCTCCATACCATTTTATTAACAACACCTGTGTAGCTTTGAATAATCTTTACAACTTTAGTAGATACATTTTCTTCTACATAGTCTGGTACAGGAATTCCGTAGTCTCCACTATTATTCATTTCTATTGCTGTTTCAACTGCTTGTAATAATCCATTATCATCAATTCCTGCAAGAACAAAGCATCCTTTATCCAATGCTTCTGGCCTTTCTGTAGATGTTCTTATACATACTGCTGGAAATGGATGACCTACACTAGTAAAGAAACTAGATTCTTCTGGTAATGTACCAGAGTCTGAGATAACTGCAAAAGCATTCATCTGTAAACAATTATAATCATGAAATCCTAAAGGTTCATGTTGAATAACACGATTATCTAGTTTAAAGCCACTTTCTTCTAATCTCTTTTTACTTCTTGGATGACATGAATAAAGAATAGGCATATCATATTTCTCTGCTATCTTATTGATAGCATTAAATAATGATAAGAAGTTCTTTTCTGTATCAATATTTTCTTCTCTATGAGCAGAAAGAAGAATATATTTTCCTTTTTCTAACCCAAGTTTTTCATGCACATCTGATGCTTCAATCTTTTCAAGATTATCATGTAATACTTCAGCCATTGGAGATCCCGTTACATAAGTACGCTCTTTAGGAAGACCACAGTCTGCTAGGTATCTTCTCGCATGTTCAGAATATGCCATATTAATATCTGAAATAATATCTACAATTCTTCTATTAGTTTCTTCTGGAAGACATTCATCTTTACATCTGTTTCCGGCTTCCATATGGAATATTGGAATATGTAATCTCTTTGCTCCTATTACGGAAAGACATGAATTTGTATCTCCTAAAACTAGCACAGCATCTGGCTTTACATCCACCATTAACTGATAGCTCTTTGCAATAATATTTCCCATAGTTTCACCAAGATCATTACCAACTGAATTCATATAATAATCTGGATCATCTAATTCTAAATCATGAAAGAATACTCCGTTTAAGTTATAATCATAATTTTGTCCTGTATGTGCTAACAAACAGTCAAAATATTTTCTACACTTCTTAATAACTGCTGCAAGACGAATAATCTCTGGTCTTGTACCTACAATAATCAAAAGCTTTAATTTACCATTGTTTTTAAATGAAACTTTGTTTCCCATACACTTCACCTCAAATATATTAGTTTTAAGAATTTACTTTTTCAAAAAAAGTATCTGGATGCTTTGGATCAAAAGCTTCATTTGCCCACATCACAGTTACAAGATTTTCTGTCTCAGAAAGATTTATAATGTTATGAGTATATCCTGGTAACATATGTACAGCTTCTATTTTATCCCCACTCACTTCAAACTCAATCACTTCATCAGTTCCAATCTTTCTTTCTTGAATAAGTCCATGTCCTGAAACAACTATAAAGAATTCCCATTTACTATTATGCCAGTGTTCTCCCTTTGTAATTCCCGGTTTACTAATATTAACAGAAACTTGCCCACATTTATCTGATTTCAATAGTTCTGTAAAGCTTCCTCTATCATCTACATTCATTTTTAAAGGAAAACTAACCTTTTCCTTTGGTAAATATGAAAGATATGTAGAGTACAACTTCTTTGCAAATGAATCATTTGGAATCTCTGGAACAACAAGAGTTGTTGGCTGATTCTTAAAAGAATCTAGCAAATCAACAATTTCTCCTAAAGTTGCATGATGTGTAGTAGGAACATAACAGTATCGTCCCTCTTCATTTCGTATTGCTTTTACTCCATCAAACTCACAATGATGTTCTTTTTCTTCTAATGCATCTAACATTTCTTCTATTAAATCATCAATGTAAAGAAGTTCTAGTTCTATACTTCTATCATTTACTTGAATAGAAAGATCATTAGCAATATTATTACAAAAAGTAGCTACTGCACTATTATAATTGGGTCTGCACCATTTTCCAAAAAGGTTTGGAAAACGATAAATAAGGACTTTTGCCCCTGTTTCTTTACTGTAATCAAAGAATAACTCTTCTCCAGCTAATTTACTCTTTCCATAATCAGAAGTATCATAACGTCCAATTAAAGTAGCTTGAATAGATGAAGAAAGCATAACTGGACAATTATTTTTATTTTTTTTCAAAGTATCTAATAAAGTAGATGCAAATCCAAAGTTTCCTGCCATAAACTCTGACTGATCTTTAGGGCGGTTTACTCCTGCAAGATTAAATACAAAATCACATTCTTTGCAATATGTATCTAATAAACTAAGTTCTGTTTCAATATCATATTCAAAAATTTCATCTATTTTTAAATCTCTGGTACGATTCTTTCCATCTTTTATATTGTAAAGATTAGATACCAGATTCTTTCCTACGAAGCCTTTAGCTCCTGTTACTAATATCTTCATAATTTCTCCAATCTATAATAAAATTTTATCTTACTATAAATTATTTATTTTTTCTTGTTCCCACTTAGCAAGCTCTTCTCTAATATAAGAAAGAGATAATAATTTTTCTTTTACTTGCTCTACATTCAAAAGCTCTGTATTACTTGAATTAAATTCTGTAAGAGTATTACGCTCTATATCGCCTTCTTTAAAGTATTTATCATAATTTAAATCACGCTTATCACATGCTACTCTATAATAATTTCCCATATCAATCGCATTAGCACATTCTTCATTAGTCAATAATGTTTCATACATTTTTTCACCATGACGAATACCAATTACTTTAATAGAATCTTTATTGCCATTAAATAATTCGCATACTGCTTCAGCTTGTGTTTGAATTGTGCAAGCAGGAGCCTTTTGAACTAATATATCTCCTGCTTCACCATGTTCAAATGCAAATAAAACTAGATCAACCGCCTCTTCAAGACTCATAATAAATCTTGTCATTGCTCCATTAGTAATTGTAATAGGATTATCAGCTTTGATCTGATCAATCCATAATGGGATAACAGATCCACGTGAACACATTACATTACCATATCTTGTACAGCAAATTTTAGTTGTTTTAGTAGTTCTAGCTTTAGCTACAATAACCTTTTCCATCATCGCTTTTGAAGTTCCCATAGCATTCACTGGATATGCTGCTTTATCTGTCGAAAGACAAACAACTGATTCTACACCAGCATCAATAGCGGCAGTTAATACATTTTCTGTACCTAATACATTTGTTTTAACTGCTTCAATAGGAAAGAACTCACAAGATGGAACTTGTTTCAAAGCAGCAGCATGAAATATATAATCCACACCATGCATAGCATTTTTTACTGATTGAAGATCTCTAACGTCTCCAATATAAAATGAAATCTTGTCAGCAACTTCAGGCATTTTACTCTGAAATTCATGACGCATATCATCTTGCTTCTTTTCATCTCTAGAGAAAACTCTAATTTCTCCTATATCTGTTTCTAAAAATCTATTCAATACCGTATTACCGAAGGATCCAGTTCCTCCCGTAATCATTAATGTTTTACCTTTAAATAATGACATTTTTCATTCTCCTTTTACTACCTATACAACCCCAAAGTAAAGTATTAATCATAAACAATATCTTGAGTTTAAAGATGTAGTTTTACTAATTACTTATAAATCTATTTCTTTTAAGTATCTAGATAAAGCATCCTGCCATGTGGGCAATGGTTTGAATCCATTTTCCACCAATTTAGATTTATCCAATCTTGAGTTAAACGGACGAGCTGCCTTAGATAATCCATATTCTTCAGTTGCGACTGGTATTACTTTTGTATCATAATTTGCCTGTTTGAAAATTTCTAATGTGAAGTCATACCAAGAAATATAGCCGCCTTCATTAGTTGCATGATAGTAACCGTATTTATCAGTTATTATTATATCTACTAATAAACTAGCTAAATCATATGTATATGTAGGTGTTCCAATCTGATCATTTATAACGCGTAATTCAGAAAATTTCTTACCTACATTTAACATTGTTTTTATAAAATTATCACCATTTAGTCCAAATACCCACGAAATTCGTACAATAAAATATTTTTCTAGGTTATCTACTACTGCAAGTTCTCCTCCAAGTTTTGTCTGACCATAGACATTTAAAGGGGCATAGTCTTTGCAATCTGGCTGCCAAGGTTCTTTGCCATGTCCATCGAATACATAGTCAGTGGATATATACATCATTTTGATGTCCATTTCCTTACATACTAACGCAATGTTTTCAGTACCACCTGTATTGACTTTTCTTACTTCTTCAACTTTGTCATCGTCTTCCGCTAAGTCAACTTCGGTCCATGCTGCACAATGAATTACTGCATCTGGTTTTACTTTGTTTAATACTTTTTCTACCGATTCTTTTTTTGTGATATCTAACTGATAGTACTCATTGAAATGTTCATTAGTTTCCTGCATATCACTACCAACGCATGCAATGCCTCTTTTATCAAGCTCACTCATGACATCATAGCCTAACTGTCCACCTACTCCTGTAACAAAGATAAGCATACTATACACGTCCTTTCTTTATATACATTTCCTCATAATAATTCTTATATTCACCGGTAATAATTTCTTTCCACCATTCCTTATTATCTAAATACCATTGAATGGTTTTCTTGATACCATCGGCAAATATGGTTTCTGGTAACCAACCAAGTTCACTGTGAATCTTAGTTGGATCAATTGCATAACGCATATCATGACCTTTTCTGTCTGTTACGTATGTAATTAATGTTTCTGGTTTTTTTAATTCTTTACATATAGTCTTAACGATATCTATGTTTTTCATTTCGTTATGACCACCTATGTTGTAAACTTCACCAACTTTACCTTTATGAATGATTAAATCAATCGCTTTACAATGATCTTCTACGTATAACCAGTCTCGAACGTTTAAACCTTTACCATATACCGGTAATTGTTTGTCAGCTAATGCGTTCGCAATCATCAATGGAATTAATTTTTCTGGAAAATGGTATGGACCATAGTTATTTGAACAACGTGAAATTGTTACAGGTAGCCCATAAGTTCTATAATAAGCCATAACTAATAAATCTGCACCAGCCTTTGAAGATGAGTATGGTGAGCTTGTATGGATTGGTGTTTCTTCTGTAAAAAATAAATCTGGACGATCTAATGGTAAATCTCCATAAACTTCGTCTGTAGACACCTGATGATAACGAACAATTCCATATTTACGACAAGCATCCATTAAAGTCTGTGTACCTATGATATTTGTTTCTAAGAAGATACCTGGATCTTCAATTGAACGGTCTACATGTGATTCAGCCGCGAAGTTAACAACCACATCTGGATGTTCTTCTTCAAATAATTTGTATACAGCTTCGCGATCACAAATATCTGCTTTTATGAATCTAAAATTAGGATTGTCCAAAACATCTTTTAAAGTACTTAAATTTCCTGCATAAGTTAATTTATCTAAACAGATAATTCTATAATTTTTATACTTCTTCAACATGTGAAATATAAAATTTGAGCCGATAAATCCAGCACCACCTGTTACAATAATATTCATCTAACTATTCTCCTTATAAATAAACATATTATTCGCATCATTTAAAATAGGACCCTTTTCATCCTTTTCGCTCAACACAGGAACTGAGCCTTTAAGAAAAGTTTCCCAATCAACATTTACAGTTGGGTCATCATAACGTATACCACCTTCAGAAGCTCTATTGTAAACATTGTCTACTTTATATCTGAATTCTACATCTGGTGTAATAGTTAAGAAACCATGTGCAAATCCTCTAGGAATAAATAATTGCTTATGATTTTCTGCTGATAACTCTACTGATACCCACTTACCATAAGTAGGTGAACCTTTACGTATATCTACCGCCACATCAATAACTGCACCTTTTGTACAGCTAACTAATTTGGCTTGAGCATAGGGTGGATTTTGCCAATGTAAACCTCTTACTGTACCTGCTGTAGCAGAGAAAGACATATTATCCTGAACAAATTCAGTTGTTATGCCTAAAGCTTCATATTTGTTTTTGTTGTATGTTTCGGTGAAATACCCCCGATAATCACCATAGACATCAGTTTCTATGATTAGTACCCCTGGTATTTTAGTTTCAATTGCTTTCATTAGTCTAAATATTTCCCTTCTATAACATCTTTAAGATATTGTCCATATTGATTCATTTTCAATTCTTCGTATATATCAAGTACCTGTTCTTTTGAAATCCATCCGTTTAGATATGCAATTTCCTCAAGACAAGCAATCTTCCGATGTTGATGTTGTTCAACTGTCTTTACAAAGTTTGTAGCATCCACAAGACTTTCATGTGTTCCTGTATCAAGCCATGTAAATCCCTGTCCAAGAAGCTCAACATTCAAAGTATCATCCTCAAGATAAATCCTATTCAATTCAGTAATTTCTAACTCTCCACGAGCACTTGGTTTCAATCTTTTAGCATAATCAACCACACGATTGTCATAAAAATAAAGGCCTGTTACACAATAATTGCTCTTTGGTTTTTGAGGCTTTTCTTCAATAGAAATAGCCTTTCCATCTTTATCAAACTCAACAATACCAAATCTTTCAGGATCATCAACATAGTAACCAAATATTGTAGCACCTTTACCAGCTTCGGCATTTTCAACTGCAGTTCTTAATCTTTTTGTTAAGCCATGTCCTGCAAAAATATTATCTCCCAATACCATTGCTATGGTATCTTCACCAATAAACTCCTCTCCAATTATAAACGCTTGAGCTAAACCATCTGGACTAGGTTGAATTGCATATTGTAAATTAACCCCAAAGCGCTGACCATTACCCAATAGAGACTTAAATCGCGGTGTATCTGTCGGTGTACTGATTATCAGTATGTCTCTTATTCCAGCATTCATAAGTATTGAAATAGGATAATATATCATTGGTTTATCATAAATAGGTAATAACTGTTTTGAAGTTACCTTTGTTAGTGGGTATAGTCTTGTGCCGGATCCACCAGCCAAAATAATACCTTTCATTTGATCATTCCCCCTTTTAGAAATTTTTTACATACTACTAACCAAATTCATCAGTGAATATAATATATCATTTATGTTTGTGGCTATTTATAAAATGTTTAATAATATTCTACCCATAATACATATATTTTTAGTAAAACTTCGTGTTCTCATCCTTTTTGATGTTATAAGTGCTATTTTATCTCTCCAGTACGCTCTATATCTAGTTATATGCTTTAAAAGTAAAATATCATTTGAATCTAGTTCATCATAATGTTGTTTTAAAAGTTCATCTGCTATGCTTTCATATAAATGATTATCATTTTTTAAATCAAATATCTTTTTTACTCTATGTTTCCATAATGCTAAGCCACTCTTCTTCACACCTGAAACATTTTTTCCTGTTTGTCTATAATTAATGAATGATTGTTTATCATAATATACCGTTCCTAAAAAGCTACAAATCGAGTACAGCCAATTATCGTGGTATATAAAGTTCTTGTCTTCACTAATATGGCAAAACTTTTCAAGTGCTATTCTATTGAACACGCAAGTACAACCATATGTATAAATTGCAGCAAGCGCATTTTCTCTTGAGCAACTAACCAATTTATCATCAATAAGCACACCAAGGTGATTATGTTCATTATCTACCATAATCAAATTAGAAAAATACAAATTAGGTCTATTTGCATTTCTATTACAAATTTTGTTTATTCCTGTAATTAATTTTTCTCTCAACCATATATCATCCTGATCACAAAATGCATAAAACTCTGTTTTTTCCCCTTCCTCAAATGCTAACTTTGCTGCACGATGAAAACTTGCTGTTGCTCCAATGTTTTCTTCCTTAACAATTACAACTTTGTTGAACTGATCTTTGTATGAATTAATTATCTCTACAGTATTATCTCTTGATCCATCATCTCTAACAAAAAGATTAATACTTACATCCTTTTGATTTAACAAGCTATCTAATTGCTCTGCAATATAAGCATTTCCATTATATGTAGACATAATTATCGTTATTGAGTATGGAGGGTTAATTTTTGTTTCCATAATATTCTCCTTTTAACTTCTTCCCCCATTTAATATTTTCCATAAATGAGGTATTATTTTTTTAATAATCATTGCAATACAAATAGCACCTAGATATACCACAACAATAGTTGAAAAATATTCTATCAATTCCATAACTGAATTTTTAACAAGGAACACTTTTTCAAAAACCAATCTGTAAATTGATATCATTGGAAAATGAACACAATAAACCCAAAAAGAATAATTGAAAATTTCTGGCGCTCGTTTTACCGAATTTACGCTACTATTAAAATGAACAAAAATAGCTATAACAATTGGAACACTAAAAACTCTGAATAAATAAAAGTTAAAGTTACCAACGTAACCTTGTATTCCAGTTGTATTTGGTAACATCCAAACCCAAAATAAATACCCTAATAATATAGAATATTTAATAATTTTCGAAGCAAATAATCCACTTACAAAACGAGGAATATTCTTTATACTTTTTATATTCATCATCCAATCTATTTTAAACATGGCTCCGAGACAGTAAATAGGGAGCCAATACAGAAAAGTTCTATATTTTGCTATTCCTAATGTAATTAAAGGTAGTATTATTACTGTACATATACCAAAAATAATTTTTTTATTTTTTAAATAGTAAATAACAGGTGCAAGCACAATAAAAATCATTAATTCTCTTACAAACCACAGTGGCATAGTATCACTCGTTAATATCGACTTAATTAGCGATATAACAGTGAAGCTCTTTCCACTAACCAAAATATGTTTTAAATATCCTAGCGTATTAAAAATAACGTATGGTATAAGTAAACTTACTATTCTTTTTTTTAGCTTAATAATATATGCCTTACCAGATCCATCATAATTCCTATAAAAAAGCATGGCTGAAAAAAAGAAAAAAACAGGAACGGCACATTCTGATAAATTATATAAATATCGCTCAACTGCCCATGCTATATCTTTTTCTTCAATATTATAGTCAACATTTAATGTGAAACTATGATGCATAACAATTAATAATGATAAGATAAAATTTACGTACGGTAAAATTGAAAAAAAATCATTTTTCCTATTACTTTTATTTATTTCCATTTTTATAAACCTCAAATACATTCTTCATAAAAAATACAGAGGATATTATGTATATCATTCCCCCAACAATTATTCGAACAAAAACAGTCAGAAAGTCTGTAGCAAAATTCAAATTAATTATTACAAAATACATAGCTATAGCACAAAATAAAAAGGAAATACTATACTTTATGTATTTTATAAGTTCCATTTCTTTTCTACACATAATACTTTGGACAACACATACAATTACCTCCGATATAAGTGTTCCAATCGCTGCTCCTATAGCACCATGTTTAGGAATTAAAATAGTATTAATAACCACATTTACTAATGCTCCTATCATCACGGAAATACAATATCCTTTATCTTTCTTATTTGGTAATAAACATTGAGTACGAATCACATTCGCCCAACTAACAAAAACTATTGATGGTACTAAAACAATTAGTACATCTGCTGATTTAGTAAAAGAATTTCCATAAAACCAAGGAATAAACACTTTTGAAATACCCGCTAAACCAAACGACATACCTAAACTCAAAAATACAACTAATACCATACTAGCAAAATTATACCGACGTATGGCATCCAACTCATTGTTTTCCTTCATGTTAGATATTCGTGGTAACATAACTGTCCCAACCGCAGATATAACACACATTGGTAAATTGATAAACTTCTCCGCTGATTCATATATCCCTACTTCAGTAGTACTAAGCATTGCTCCAAGCATAACCTTATCCATATACTTATAAAGACTAACAGCAATTACCGGAATAAATAACAACAATAATGGTTTAATATGCTCTCTTATTTCTATAATTGATACTTTCTTAAATGGGATATATTTCTTAAGCAGACACCAATAAATAATGTTATTAAACAGAGTGCCGCCAGCAATAATGATTGTATAGATAAAAACATGGTTCTCATTTTTCACTAAAAAAAATATTAAGCCTGTTGTTACCACTTTGTTAATAGCACTAATCCCAGTGGTAAATTTAAATTCTTCAATTCCAAAATAAAACCAACTGATATCTAACATTCCAGCCAAGACATACAAACCTTGAAATAAAAAGATAGTCTTATAATTGTCACAAAAAATACATACGTATAAAACATATGCAAGGCAAACAGTACATCCAACTGAAAACTGGACAGAGTAAATCCCCCAGAATGATTTTGGTAATTGCTCAGCATCATTTCTCACTCTAGCCATTTCTCTGCTTCCATAATTTAACACCCCCAACATAGAAAACAGGACAAAATAATGAGCGATTGAATATGTAAAACCGTAATTACCAACGCCAGAAACACCAAGCACTCTTGATATATATGGAGCGGTTAATAGTGGAACAATTAAAGTCAATATCTGATAAAAAGCATTATAGATAAGATTAACTTTCAATTGTTTTCCTTTTATCTTACTCATCTCTTTACCAACTTCCTTCGACTAAAAAATAATATAATATATATTAACGTCATTACAGATGTAACCAAATACATCTGACTTCTAACGATGCTAAAAAGGACTAAATAACAAGAATACAAATATAGTATCAGTGAATAGGCACTTTCTTCTCTCAATATTCTTTCATACATTCTGGACACCAGCTTTCCAAAAATAAATGAGAAAAGCACCACTGCAAACAACCCACCATCTTTGTAAAAATATGCAAATACCGATATAAATGCATTGTATGGTACCCCAGGTGCAATGTATATTGCATGTTCATAGGATAAGATTGAATTATATGCTTCATTCATATATGAAGAATAGGGAACTTGCACACCAATGAAAGAAAAAGCTTGTGCAATAACTCTTGCAAAACCATTTAACGAAACCATACCATAATAGCTTACATTAGATTTCTGCATATCTAAAATAGCATTATCCCCACAAGGCAAACACCCTACTAAATAAAAATATAATGATCTAAACCAATTTCCATATTTAGAATTCAGCATATATATAATAAAAACAATTATAATTAAACCAATTACACCTATTAATCCCTTTTTCCATCCCGATATCTCCCATACTCGTTCTCTATTAGTCTTCTTCTTTGATTTATATACATAATAAACAAGTACAAACGATAAAACTGGAACAAACAAAGAAAATTTCGATCCGGAACACAAATATCCAAGAATAATCATTATTATTGTAACAAATATCTGTATTCGTGCTAATCTATCCCTACTAAAAAAGAAATCCATTGCAGCAACAAAAACAGCCACTGTCTCAAAAGGTCTAGCTAAAAATGTATACAATATACTCACCCATGATGAATAAGTAATATACCCCTCCGCATTTGCTTGCTTTACAAATGAAACTCCACCAGCCCAATATGGCAAAGTATTTACAACTCTAATTGCTAATATTGCTATTGTGATAAAGCTTAAAATCAATAACAAAAATCTAAATGGATATGGTACTTTAAAACCACAATATGTTAATTCATATGACTTATACAATCTTTTAGGGCCTAATGTAAACTTTATAGGATAATATCCTATACAAAATGAAATAACACCTGCCGAGAATACTACTATAGTTTTATCTGATACAGAATTAATCTCAAACAATTTAAATGAATACAAACAAAACACAGTCCCCCAAAGGATTGCGAACAAACTTCCTGGATTTAACAATGAATTATTTTGTTTCTTGAAAACATATGATATTCCCAAAAAAAACATTCCTAAAAATAATATCATAATGCTCCTCCTCTTGTTTCTATGTCAGATTAAACAACCTATCTATTGGGTTTGTTAATCCAAATCTTGCCATCAAATACACAACAAATCTTTTCATTTTAAATCCATCACCTATTACTCCCTCCCAGAGATAATCTAATCGCCTATTATCATCAATAAATAATGAATGTAGCCCCATAAGCCATTTAAACTGTACTTCTGATCTCCTGCATTTCATAAAACCATCAGCATTCTTCGAATAGATTATTTGCATCGAATCATATGTTTTTTTATGGCTTGTACTTGATGATATACTAACTTGTTGAAATTCTTGCAAAAGTGTGGATTTATTTATAAAGCAAAAATCATACTCTTTGCACAATCTTAATACTAAATCCCAATCTTGGTACCTTAGTAGTTTTGGGTCAAAGTGAATTTTTTCAAAACACTCTCTTTTTCCTATTAATGTACCAGTAGTAATAAAATTACAGAATAATAATTCATTATATAGAGCTTCACCTCTTAGGTCTCTTACTGTAATTTTTGTTTCTCTACCATTCTCACTAATTCTATCATAATTTGTAGCACATAAATTTGTTTGATACTTTTTTAAAGCTTCAATTTGTACTTCAAGCTTATCTTCGTAAAAAGCATCATCACTATCTAAAAAAGCAATATATTCTCCTTTACTCAACTCGATCCCGCGATTTCTTGCAACACACGCTCCAGAATTTATAGGTAGCTTTTCTATTTTAACCTTATAATTTCCAGCATACTCTTTTTTTATAAAAGTGTACGTTCCATCTGTTGAACAATCATCAACAACAATTACTTCGACATTACTGTAGGTTTGATTCAACACACTGTCGATAGCCCTTTTTATTGTCTTTTCCCTATTAAATGACGGTATTACTACCGATACTAATTCCTGCATATATATCCTCACTCTAATTTATTATGTCAAACCACTAAATTTCACAAATTTGTATAAACTACCCTTACTAACTATAGAATTCCATCCCTAAATTTTCTGCTACTTTTCTTGCTAATCTGTATACCCACTTTGGCATATACCACCAGATAAAGTCGGCAATAAAAAGTTTAATTTCTACTCGTCTATCAACTAAAGGTCTATCGCCAATATCTATATCATATTTTCTAAAATATCTATTAGCTTTATGTAGTACTAGCCCTTTTCTAACAACGTCCAAAATGTTAAATACGCCAGAGTTATTATAATAACATTTTGCATTGAACTGAATAGCTTTATTCGTCAACTCTGGCTCAAACTTCCATGGTGTATCATCCTTATCAACACATTTGATTAAAAATTCTTTATTCCAAATTGCTGGATAAAGTGATACTGCATATTTTCTTTTTAAATCTATCTCATTAAGAACATCTATAGATGTATAATACTTTTTCTTATTAAACTGTCTATCATATATTCTTAAATAATCTATCTGTTTAGATTTCACTTTATCGACTAAGAACTTAATATTTTCTTCTCTAATATCATCAATTACAAAATAGTCATCTAAAGTAACAAGTACATTTTTAGCATCAATAGCCCTACAAGCCGCCTGTAATCTTAAGGGCATATCACCATCAAAAACAAGTATTTTTACACCTTCAAATTCAAAGTATGTATTTTTATCAGTAACAAGGTAGATCAGCGGAAACTCTCCCTTCCAATGCTCTTTAAATTGATTCAAGTGCTGTTCCCATAAATCAGAAAACTTATCACAACTACTAATAATTATCGAAAAATCATCTATCATAAACCCAACCTCATCTTCCTCATTTCATTATTGCACATTATTTATAAATCTCTTGAGTGTTAGCTAGCGTAAAACAATAGCGTATTATTTTCTTAAAAACTTTTTATATACATAGTTTTGCATACTAACCGGCATAAAGTACATTCCAGTTTGAGCAATCCCCACTGTCACATAATCTCCAAGTGAAGAATATCCCATTTTCCAGAACTTACGGATTGTTGCAATATAGCTACAAGTATTTCCCCAACTTTTCCTTCTCCTTGCAAGATTTTCATCAGATCTAAACCATAATAAAGACTCATTAAAATTTGCTGCCTTACAGCCACCAAATAACATCCTACCAAATAAATCAACATCTTGATTTCTTCTTAAATCACTATATCCGTTAAATTCAAGTACCTTGCTTTTACGATACATCACGCTTGGATGATTAAACGCACTTCTTCTTTTTGCAAATTCATAAATCTCATCTGGCGTACAAGGCACTACTCGTCTCGCTGTAATATTTTCAGGTGTACCGTAAAACTCATCCACAGCAGAACCAACGATTGCATATTCATGATGTTCTTCAAAAGCTTTAACTTGCTTCATACAACGGTTCGGCATTGAAATATCATCCGTATCCATCCGAGCAACTAATTCGTTTTTACAACATTCAAGACCGTAATTAAGTGCAAGTCCCAACCCTCTATTCTTTTCATATCCAACAATATTAAATAATCCTGGATTTTCATTATCATATTTATCTAAAACCTTTTGTAATTCATCGGTAATTTTTCCATCTTTCACAATAACAATCTCATCAGGTTTTAATGTTTGCTCAACCATACTTTTTATAGCTAAATTTAAATATTCAGGCTTTTCTTTAATATACAACGACATCAATACACTATATTTTTGCATTTCTATTTCCTCACTAATAATTCCTTTGCTTCCTCTTGTTTTCTGTCATATTCTTCTTGAACTATTTTCTTATATTTTAAAAGACAATCACCATAATCCATGTCTGAATCTGTACCTTCTCTTACAACATCAGACCGTTTTAAAACCTTGGCAACCGTTTGAAATATAATTTTTAAATCACTAAGCAAAGTTATTTTTTTGATATAACTAAGATCATATTCAAATTTCTGCTCCCAAGTAATATTGTTTCTACCATTTACTTGTGCAAGCCCTGTAAGTCCTGGTCGTACCATATGCCTTTTCCGTTGCTCATAAGTCATAAAAACCATATCTCTTACCAATTGTGGTCTTGGTCCAACTATAGCAAGATCTCCTTTTATTATATTTAATAACGAAGGTAGTTCATCTAGTGATGTACTTCTTAAGAATTTCCCATAAGAATTTAAACGAATAGCATCCGCTAAAAGCTCTCCGTTATTATCTTTTGCATTTGACATTGTACGAAATTTAATTAATTTAAAAATTTCTTCTTTACCTGTTTTGGAATTTATTTTACCTGGTCTTTGCTGAGTAAAGAATGGATTACCTTTCATTGCAATTGCTCCAATTAATGTTAATATAATAAGTAAAGGCAAAAGCACAAAAAAAGCTATTAATGATAAAATCAAATCAAAAATACGTTTTAAAATTTTTGCGTACATTTTCATTCTCCCTACTCAAAACAACTCTTAATTATTTCAATAATCATATCTTGTTGTTCTTTTGTCATTTTATTATCACTAGGTAAACATAAACCTCTCTGAAAAATATCCATTCCAACATCTAATGGTTTTCCATCCTGTCCTATTACACCACCTGTGATATAGGCATTAGTTTTTGCTCTTCCATTACCTTCTCTAGTTACAAATCCATTCATACGATAAATCGGCTGCATATGCATAGGTTTCCAAATTGGACGTCCTTCAACATTATATTTTGCCAATGTATCTAAAATTTCTGTCGGACAACTCTTTCCACATTCAGGAATATACAAAACTTCCTGTTCACTTCTAACCTGCTTACACATAGCTTCTGGATTTATTAGCATACAACTAAGCCAATAGTTAGGTTCTGATGTTTCTTCATCAAATGGATTCATAATTACAGGAAGATCCTTAAATCCTTCCTTATATCTTTCATAAATTGCTTTTTTCTGTGCAATATGCTCTTCTAAATATGGAATCTGACCTCTTACTACCCCTGCAATTACATTGCTCATTCTGTAGTTGTACCCTAATTCTTCATGTTGATACCACGGAGCATTCTCTCTTGCTTGAGTAGACCACTTTCTCACTTTATTGGCAGCCTCTAAGTCATCAGTTAATAGCATACCTCCAGATGATCCTGTAATAATTTTATTTCCATTAAAAGAAATGGCATTGTATGTCCCAAAACTTCCAGTTTCTTTTCCTTTATATGTTGCTCCTAAAGATTCAGCAGCATCTTCAATAATAACTGCACCATGTCTATCACAGATTTCTTTAATCTCGTCAATCTTTCCTGGCACTCCATATAGATGAGCAACTACAACCACCTTTACTTCTGGATATAATTCAAAAGCCTTTTCTAATGCTACTGGATCCATATTCCATGTATCATATTCTGTATCAATAAAAATTGGGATTCCACCTTCATATACAACCGGATTAACTGTAGCATCAAAAGTCATATCGCTACAAAAAACCTTTTGATTATTCTGTACCCCTGCTAACTTCATTGCCATATGTAATGCAGCTGTTCCTGCTGAAAGTGCTACTGCATACTTACATCCAACTTTTTCACAAATTAATTTTTCGATTTCATCTATATTAGCTCCCACTGTAGACATCCAATTAGTATTGTATGCTTCAGTAACATATTCAAGTTCAGCTCCATGCATTGTAGGTGAACTTAACCAAACTTTATTATCAAACTTTTTAAACTTATGATTCTTAGAAACAAACATCTACTTTTGTCTCCTTTCATATTAATTCAAATATTTATATTCCTGTAATTACTAAACTTCTTTAGTAGCAGCTACTTCATTATCCTCATCAGGATTTTTATAAGTAGGTACTACCTCCTGTAGTTTTTCTCTTAACTTTTCCTTATTTCCTATCTTAACTACATCTAAAAGCTCATTTATATTACTTTTAACTTTTTCAAGTTTGAATTCTCCAGGCCTTCCTATAAATATCTTCTTATGGGGTGTCTCACTTAATCCTTCTTCATCCATAAGAAGCTCTTCATATAGCTTTTCACCTGGTCTTAAACCAGTAACTTTTATTTCTATTTCTTCATTTGGAATATATCCAGATAACCTAATTAAGTTTTCTGCTAAATCATATATCTTAACAGGTTGTCCCATATCTAAAACAAATATTTCTCCACCCTTTGCATAGGCTCCAGCTTGTAAAACTAGTTGTGATGCTTCTGGTATTGTCATAAAATATCTTGTTATATCTTTATGTGTTAAGGTAACAGGCCCTCCCTCTGCAATTTGCTTTTTAAATAAAGGAACCACTGACCCATTTGAACCTAATACATTTCCAAATCTAACTGCTACAAATTCTGTGTCACTTTCTTTATCAATAGACTGTATAACCATTTCACACAATCTTTTAGTAGCCCCCATTACATTAGTAGGGTTTACCGCTTTATCAGTAGAAATTAATACAAATCTTTCTACTTCATATTCACTAGCAAGCTCTGCTGTATTTAAAGTTCCTAAAACATTATTTTTAATAGCTTCTCCTGGACTATCTTCCATTAGAGGCACATGTTTATGTGCTGCCGCATGAAATACAACCTGAGGTCTATATTCTTTAAATATACTATTTAACCTTTTTCTATCTCTAACAGAACCTATTAATGTCTTTAAATTTAAGTTTTCATACTTTCTTAAAAGTTCATTTTGTAAGTCATAAGCATTATTTTCATAAATATCAAATATAATAAGTTCTTTTGGATTGAATCTTGCTATTTGTCTACATAGCTCTGATCCTATGGAACCTCCACCACCAGTTACCATAATTACTTTGTTTTCTATATAACTAGAAATACCACTAAAATCCAACTTAATTGGTTCTCTTCCTAGTAAGTCTTCTACATCTACATCTCTGATTTTTTTAACAGAGAACTTTCCATCTATTACTTCTGAAACTCCAGGCATTATTTTTACCTGAGCAGTTGTTTTCTTACATTCATCTAAAATTTTCTTTAATTCCACTTCATTTAATTCTGATATAGCTATTATTATTTCATCGATTCTTTGTTCCTCTACAACTGTAGAAATATCATATCTATCACCAAGAACTTTTATTCCAGAAACATAAATTCCTTTTTTAACCCAACTATCATCTACAAATGCTACTACTTTTTTCTTGTATTGTGGATTTTTCTTATATTCATTTGCAACAAGAGCTCCTGCTCCTCCTGCACCTACTACTAAAACCCTTTTACAATTCCTATTACTTCTATCTGTAATAAATATTAATGTTCTTCTTACTACTCTCCAGCCTATTCTTATACCGTTACAAAATACCATTATCATAATTCCAGCCATTATTGTAACCATTAGCGGAATTCTTCTTTCATCTAAATAAGATATTATTAAAACCACACTAGTACCTAACCCTGTTGCTATAATTCCTCTTAAAAATTCATCTATGCTTGCAATAGACCAAATACTTTTATATTGTTTAAACGCCATAAATATCCCTATAAATATAAGAGACATTAAAAATATTTTGCTTATATAACTTTCATACATTACTACAATTTCTGCTATACTAATGTCCGTATATTTGAATCTAAATATAAAAGCCACAAAATATGAACAAAATATTAGTAACAGGTCCACTATTACCAACGTCAACATTTTTGCTTTTTTATTTTGCAATGTTATACCCCCTATGCTTAATTAAATCACTTTAAAAATGAGAAAATACCATTTTTTTCTTTTACCATTTCTCCTATAAACTCTATTTCTTCATTATTTAATAATCTTCTACCACTTTCTCTAAAAAGTTCTTCATTAATTTTACTTTTCTTTTTAGCCAACTCCATTCCATTAGCTATTCCCGTACATCTATTTGTATCATTATGTGCATCAGAACCAATAAAATTATAAATATTATTAGCTAATAATATCTCTGCAGTTTTCTTTACACTATTTCCAAACTGACCTTCAACGCTTCCAGCATTCATTTGAAACAAGAATCCTTCTTTAATAAACTTATTGATTCTCTCTGGTTTTTCTATTATTGGTCTATATCTTTCTGGGTGCGCGAGTATTGGAATTACTCCCTTTACTTGAAGTTCATATATGACCTCTAATGTATCCCTATCAAAGCTTCTCATAGGAAG
>OIFU01000399.1_pt1 | contig 21326 bp, 21 predicted proteins | sample 1582141 | NCBI WGS metagenome assembly OIFU01 (sample SAMN07501047, study PRJEB24779) | human gut metagenome | isolation source: stool | host: human infant | place: USA: Pittsburgh, PA
TATAGATCGGCAGTGGTAATTATGAAAGTTTTATTTGTGGGAATAGGATTTTGATTTTAAGTTGAGTTTGTGAGAGCGAAGGTACGAGGTAAGATAAAAAAGATAATCGGGATAAAAGAGATAATAAAGTTGAAGAGGAAACTCTGCTGTCGCTAGAGTTTCTGGAATATATAGATTGGAAGTGGTAATATGAAAGTTTTATTTGTGGAAATAGGGTTTTGATTTTAAGTTGAGTTTGTGAGAGCGAAGGTACGAGGTAAGATAAAAAAGATAATCAGGATAAAAGAGATAATAAAGTTGAAGAGGAAACTCTGCTATCGCTAGAGTTTCTGGAATATATAGATCGGCAGTGGTAATTATGAAAGTTTTATTTGTGGGAATAGGATTTTGATTTTAAGTTGAGTTTGTGAGAGCTAAGGTACGAGGTAAGATAAAAAAGATAGCCAGGATAAAAGAGATAATAAAGTTGAAGAGGAAACTCTGCTGTCGTTAGAGTTTTTGAAATATATAGATCGGCAGTGGTAATATGAAAGTTTTATTTGTAAGAGAGAAGTTTTGATTTTAACTTAAGTTTATGAGAGAAGAGTGAGAGTGATTAATTTAAAATTTTTATTTGGATTTTATTTACTGTTATGATATAAGAGCAGAAAGTTAAGAAGTTAAAAAGATAAGAAGTTAAAAAGTTATAGGAAAAATGCGGGGTTAGGAAGATAATAAGGATGAAAATGATAATAAAGATGAGGATGAAACTTTGCTTCGTTAGCGTTTCTTTTTTTAGTTAAATTAAAAATAAAAATAATATTATTAATATAAATAATAAATCTTAGAAAAATTCTTTTATAATAAAAATTCTAATAAATATAACAATATATAAATATAACAATATATAAATACATAGCAAAAATGCAGATTGAGGGAGGAGTTGGTGGAGCTATGAATTATTTTATAAAATAAAAAAATAGCTTCAAAAAAATTTTGGAAGCTATAGAGAGAGTTTTTAAATAAATTTTTATATATTTTCTATAGTGAAGTTATAAAATGGTTGGTATTCTACTGAAGTTGATTCTCCTGTGATTAAAAATAAAGCAGATGCTAAGATGTACATGAGAATTAAAACTAGAAGAACAGTTCGTAAGGTTAATCTTTTTTCTTTTATTACCGATAACACATCGCTGATCCAAATCTCCATAAATTTTTCTCCTTTGTTTAATAAGTTCAGTAGTAGTATTCTCTTTTATTTATAGAATTATTTTCAAAAAATCATATTTATACGTGGCAATTATTTCAGAGGGCCGTCACATTGACAGTGAATTTTTTATATTATATAATGAATTCACTGAAGAAATTAAAAACTAAATATTGCAATTTGTTTTGAAAGTTCTTCTTATCAACATGGGGGCGTTTTGGCTTCGACGGGGGTAAGATGGGTTTGATAAGCGAGCCGAGGTAAGCATGTTCCCTCGTTAATCAAGTATGCATTAAAGATAAACGCAGAAGATAATTTTGCATTAGCAGCTTAATATAGCCGCTCATCAGTCCAGGATGCCTACGTCTTGGGTAGCTGGTGTCATAAAGTAGGAAACGAAGTCTAGCAAAGCTTTGAGCTAGAGGGGTATTTATGAAGCTAGGGAGTGAGGAGTTTGTTTGTGAGCTAACTCATGACCGAAATTTTAATCATAAACTACGCTCGTAGAAAGTCAGGCTGGTCTGCTTTCGGACACGGGTTCGACACCCGTCGCCTCCACCATGAAACCCTCGACAATACAGATTGTGTTGTCGAGGGTTTGTTTTAATTAAGAACAAGAGTATATTAGAAGTAGAGCATGTTTTATTAATGAAATTGAAAATTTACTTTATGGCAAAGATATTAGTATAAGTATTAACTATACTAATATCTTTTTTATTTATAAAAGAATTAATATATGGAGGATAAAACTATGAATAATGAGATAAATAATGTACAATATAACATAATGGAGTTATGCTTGGAGGTACATATGTTATCAAAAAACGATGTGATAAAACTAATAGAAAAAGTAGGATTTGAATTAATAGATGGTGAAGTAGAAAAATGGAGTAAAGTATATTATGAACATGAAAATTATTTGATTACGGTTAACCTTAATGGAAAAACACAAGATGAATGGACTATTGATTGGGGGAAAGATATTGAAAGAGATAGAGCAACAACGAGTACGTTTCATCAAGATGAAACACTAGTAGTATTAGAATGTATTGATAGATTATTAGTAAAAGGGTATAAGCCTAAGAACTTAAAATTAGAATCAAAAGCTAAATTAGGGCATAAGTTTAAAGGATTCGTGGATATACTTGTGAAGAATGATGATGATGAGAGTTATTTAATGATTGAGTGTAAAACATGGAGAGAGAAATATGAAAAAGAATTACAGCAGATGAAAAAAGATGGAGGGCAATTATTTAGCTATTTTTCTAAAGAGCCTAAAACTAAATTTTTATGTCTTTATGCATCATATATTGATAATAATGAAGTTAGCTATGAGAATGCTATAGTAGCAGTTCAACCTGAGTTTATAGGGAAAAATGATAAAGAAATATACGCATGCTGGGATAAGACATTTGAAACAAAAGGCGTATTTGAAGAAGAGATTAATCCATTTGAAGTTAAATTTACATCAATTAAAAGATGTGATATAGCTGCATTTAAAGAAAATGATAGTAGTGTAGTATTTTATAAATTTAAAACAATACTAAGAAAGAATGTAGTATCTGACCAAACAAATGCATTTAACAAATTATTTAATTTATTGCTATGTAAAGTTGTAGATGAAGATAACAATCCAAATGAAAATGATATTATGGATTTTCAATGGAGAAATCATGAAGACAATAAAACTGTTTTAATGAGATTATCAGATTTATATAAACAAGGTGTTGACCAGTATTTAAATATGAATATAGCTGATTACACAGAAAATGAGTTAGAAGGTCTAATTCAGGACTTAGGAAACATTACAAAAGCCAATGAAATAAGAAATGCACTAACTCAGTTAAGACTATATAACAATACTGATTTTAATTTTATTGAAGTATTTAATGAAAATACTTTCAATAAGAATGCTAAAATTGTAAAGGAGATAGTTCAAGTATTGCAGTGGTATGAATTACGTTCTAGTAATAAGCAACAATTTTTAGGTGATTTCTTTGAAAAATTATTAAATGAAGGAATAAAACAAGAGCAAGGACAATATTTCACACCAATACCAATAACTAAATTTATATGTAAATCATTGCCTTTAGAGAATATAATTGAAGATAAAATTAATAGATTATCTGATAAGAAACAAAAAAAGTATGGCGATGATTTCTTGCCTTATATAATTGATTACGCATGTGGGAGCGGACATTTCTTAACTGAAATAATGGATGAAATAAATGGAATAGTAGCATTAATGAAGCCAGATAAAAGATTCACTAAGCCTATGAAAGAAAATTTGAATTTTTATAAGATACCTTATAAGTGGGCAGAAAAATATGTATATGGTATTGAAAAAGATTATAGGTTGACTAAGACTGCAAAGGTAAATTGTTTTTTAAATGGAGATGGGGATGCTAATATAATATGTGGGGATGGACTAGATAATTTTTATAAGAGCGATACTTATACAGGAATATTGAAAGCAGCTGAACCTACTAAGGATAATCGTAAATTTGAAATAGTAATTTCAAATCCACCATACTCAGTAAGCGGATTTAAAAATGCTACAGAACATTTTGATTTATCATTTGACTCAAATGATTTAATTACTGATGATAGTTCGGAAATTGAGTGCGTATTTGTTGAACGAACAAAACAGTTGTTAGATACTGACGGATATTGTGCAATAATATTACCAGTAAGTATTCTTACTAATGATAGTAAAATAGCTAGGAATGCTAGAGAAATACTAATAAAGAATTTTAAGATAGAAGCTATTATTGAATTCGGAACAAATACTTTTATGGCTACAGGAACTAAAACAATAACACTTTTCATGAGAAAATTAGATGATAAATTTTTCAAGAAAATTGAAGAATGCGTTGATAGTTTTATTAATCATGGAAATACTGTGGCATGTAATGGAATTATTAATCCATTTAAAGAATATGTAGAAAAAGTATATAAAAATATAGAGGTAGAAGACTATATTACATTAATTGAAAAGAAACCTAATGAGAAAATTAAAGATTTAGATATGTATAAAGAGTTTTATGAAGAGTTCATCTCTTCAAAGTCATTAAAAGATAAAACTAGTAAGCAAAAATTTAAAAAATTAACTGATGAAGAACAATCGAAGCTTATTTATGAGTGGATGATTGAGGAAATTATTGGGGTTGAAAGAGAAAAATTAATATACTTTATTGCGACATATAAGACTAGAGTTTTACTTGCGAATACAGGAAGTAAAAAAGCGGAAAAAAATTTCTTGGGATATGAATTCAGCAATAGAAAGAACTATGAAGGAATCTCAATAAATTATGATGATGATAATAAAATAATATGTAGTCTTTATAATGAAGATGATTTATTGGATGAAACAAAGTTAAATAGCTATATCTTAAGAAAATTTAAAGGTGATTGCAATGAAGAAATAAATCCTGTGCTAAATGAAAATATATCATATTCATATTTATATGAAATGTTAAATTTTGAGGATACTTCTTTTAGTAATGCTATTTCAACATATAATTCAAAAAAAAAAAAGATAATTCTTAAAAAAGATGTTCATGAAAAAAAATTAGGTAAAGTATGTGAGCTGAAAATTGGAGGAACTCCTAGCAGAAAGATAAAAAAATATTATGAAAATGGAGATAAACTATGGTTATCAATAGCAGAGATGAATGGTCAAGTTGTTACTGATACGAAAGAAAAGATAAATGATTTAGGTATAAAAAATTCTAATGTAAAATTAATTAAAAAAGGAACAACGTTACTAAGTTTTAAATTAACTTTAGGAAAAACTGCAATAGCAGGAAAAGATATGTATACCAATGAAGCTATAGTAGCACTGCAAATAAATTCTGATTATTTTAATGATGTAAGAGATAAATACTTATTCTATATTTTTGATAGAGAGATAATTGATTTAGATGAGTATGTAGGAAAGAAAGCTTTTGGGAAAAGTTTGAATTTGGATTTGATTAAAAAAATAAAGATTCCTATATTGAAGATTGATGAACAAGATAAATTAATTAATGAATTAGATTATATTTATTTGGAGAGTGATAAAATTTCAAGCGACATAGCTAATATTAATCAAAAAATTAAAGAGTTAATGGAACGAGCATTCATAAAATATAAAGATGAATTTGTAAAGATAGGTAGCTTTTCAGAAATGGTTATTAGGGGCAAGTCACCTAAATACGGTAATGGGGATGTTCAAGTAATAAAATCAGGTCAGGCTAGAGGATATTATGAGTTTGATTTTAGTGAAAAACATTATTTAAAAGGTGATATTGAGTTAGATGAAAGGAAATTAGAAAAAGGGGACGTTTTAATCAATTCTACAGGAGTAGGGACAGCTGGTAGGGTTACATTGTTCGATAAAGAAGGTAAATATGTAGTTGATAGTCATATTACCATTGTAAGAGTGAATAAAAATAGAGTTAATCCTGATTTTGTTTTGTATTGCTTAGGTACAATAGGATTCAAAACAATAGAATCTATGGCAGAAGGGCAAAGCGGACAAATTGAATTAGGTATTGATACTATAAAAAGTATTAGGATACCATTACCTGATAAAAATGTGCAAGATTTAATAGTTTCACAAATAAATGAATTGAGAAATAAGCAAAAGGATTTTGAGGATAATTTAAAAATAATTGAAAATCAAAAAGATGAAATAATTCAAAGATATTTGTGTGAAGAATAAATTAATAAGGTATATAAATATATATTATTATTATAATAAAAAGTATCTCAGTTATATTAAAGTAATTGGGGTACTTTTTATGCTAAATAAGGAGGAGAGTTTATGATAAGGCTATATTTACAAGAACAGTTGGAAGAATTAAATCAATACTCATCAGAGGTAATTGAGAGTATCAATAAAATAATACAAATACTTAATGAAAGCTATGGTGTAAATAGAAATGTTGATAATGAACTTGGTGGATATATACTGATAGCAGAAAATAGCGTAGATATCGAAATACTGAAACAAGATAAGTTACAAGGTTTAATACCAGAATATACAGACATAATTGAATGTAGTGGAGGAGTTAATTGGACTTCTTCACTATTTTTGCTTTCTAGTGATTTTTCAATTGTAGTGGTAACAACCGAAGAACTTTCTAAATTTTTATTAGAATAACGAAGAATAAAGAGGCTAGTTAAAACCTCTTAATCTTCTGTATATGTAACTAAACCTTTAGATTCTAAGAAATCTACTTCTAAATCCAATATAAGGTTTATTAATTCTTTAGAAGCTAAATAACCTAAAGATTTACATTTTTCAAAAATAAAGTCTGTCATTTCGTCAGCATCAATAAAAGGTTTTTCCATGAAAAAGCACCTCCAATAATTTATATTAATAAAAAGCTAATATAATTATTGTAATAGATTATTCATAAAAAAGGAAGTGATTAATTGAAAGGTAAGATAATCAAGGAAACTAAGTACTGTAAGATAATGAACCAAGGAAAATTTGGAGAGGGGGAGTATACATACTCAATAGAGAAAATCTATATCAAGGAATTAAAAAGAAATGAAGTAAGGTTTTGCGTATATAAAGCAACTAGAAGAGGTGATGAAACTTATATTCCAAGAAGTCTTGATGTAACAGAGCTAGAATTAATAGAGTTAATGAAAGAATCAATAAAGAATAAAGTATTTTCAGAGGAATTTATAAAAATGTTAAAAGAAGAAATAAGTAATATATAAAGTCTTAATTACTATTGAGGTAGTGATTAAGGCTTTTATTATTTTTAGGAGGAAAAGGGTTATGAAAAGAATTTTATGTGTAGGTGTAATTAGAAAAGGAAAGGTGACTATAAAAACTTGTGATGAAAAGGAGATAAGAAGAAATGTTTAATAAAAATATTAGATATGTAACTAGAGACGTTAATGAAGGAGTAGATATAAGATTACAACTTATTATGTGGAGCATGATTGATAAATTGAAGGATGAAGGAAATGTTGAGCTAGATTACTTACAAGTATTTAAGCTAAGAAAAGAAGGTAATAAGATTGTAATAAATCAAAGTCAAGAAGTACCTGAATGTTCATGTACATATGAGATGGAGATAGAAGATATTCAGATAGATGATGAAATTAAGATATATGTAATAGACAACGGAGTTGAAGGAAGTACTATGTTATTTCCTTGGGAGTATTGATTAGGTGGAGGATAAAATGAATACATTAAGTAAAGAAAAGACCTTTGATTATGATAGTAAAGAACTTCTAGGAGTAATGCGTTTTGATTTCTATGATGGAGTGAAAAACTTAAGTAATCAATGGTTTCCAAGAGAACTAATAATAGAATTGAATGATAAAAAAGAAATAGACCTAAAGAAGTTACAAGAAGAACTAAATTACATTCAGTTCACATTGATAAAAGATTTCAATAATGTTGTAGAGCTATGTAATGGTACAGGTTATGATAAAGAAAATTTAGTATATATAGAGCTTGAAGAAGGTAAATATGTACTAAAGTTAATACCTGTGCTAGATACTTACTCATACATATACACTTATAAGAGATAGGAGGAGAAAGTCATGGATGTTATAACGGTAATAAAGGTAGTTGGAACAATACTAACAGTTGTAGCAACTTCTGTAGAATCAATAAATAAGAAGTAGAGCAATTAATTAAAGCTAAAGAATAACAGGGGGCAAAGGGGGCAGAGTGGAAGAGAGAGTAGAATAGTAATTTTCAAGTTGATGGAACTAAAATACTTTTCTGAAATATCTTCCACCTTATCCACCTAAAGTAAATAAAACGTTTGTACTGAGATAGAGGTAAATTTTTTTGTATTAAATTAGGTTGAAAATAAGAGATGTAAAAAGTAATAGATAATTCTAGCCATTCAGTTGGAGAAATACCTTAAAAAGCTATGATAACATAGCAGAAAATAGAGATTACATAAAATATGAATAAGAGTAGCATTAAAATTGAAAAGCTGTAAATCAAGGCTAAATCAACTGTTTTTACTACAATGTTTAAATATATATTATAAATTTGATGAAAGAGTTAATATTTCTAGTAAAAGAAGTATTAGCTCTTTTTTATATAGACGATTATTAAGAAAGGAGTAAGTACAGTTAAAAGTTATAAATTCTAATTAGAAACAAGTGATTTTCTATTGTAAAATCACTTGTTTTTTCAATCTTATGAAAAATTTTCAAAGGAGGTAATATTGAATGGGATAGAAAAGGAGATGATGGATAAGAAGGATATGAGTAGAAGAAGTGAAAATTACAGAGGTATCTATAAAGATATGGTTGAAGTTCTAGGGGATGAGATAACATTAAAGGTATATGAGAATTATAAAGGTCAGCAGGTAACTTTTCCAATGAGGCTATATTCAGATAAATATATAATTGATTATTTAAATAAGAATTATAATGGTAAGAACTTAAAGCAGATATCAAGGAAATTAGGATACACATGTAATTGGCTACAAAAAGTAATAAATAAAAATGGAATAAGCAAAAGTGAGAGAGGAGAAAAGAAATAATGAATATTTTTGATGCAGGTGGATTAACAAGCGTTATAGCAGTAATAGTTACTTTAATAGTAGGAACAGGGATATTTATATTACTACATAAGATTTTTGATATTATACATTTTGGATTTGGGGCTATGATAACTATGTGGGTCGTATGTTGTATAGTAGGAGCTTTTATAGTTAATTTCCTAGGAGGATTAGTTGGAGGAGTATTTTCTGTACTATGGTTCTTAATAAGACTAGCCTTAATGATAGGAGTAATAGGTTATATAGGGTACTATCTATATAATAAATTTAAAGGAAATAAGGAGTAGTTTAGATATTATGAAGATAAAGGGTAGAGAAATTAACGTTAATAAAAAGGTTTTAATTGTAGTAGGAATAATAGCAATTATTGTAGTTGGTTTTATAGGAAAAGGAAATAATGAAGAAAAAAGAATGATAGAAAACAGTATTAAAGCAATAGAAGCTGGTGACTATGAATATGCAAGAACAGCTTTAGGTAGTGTTGTTGAAGGTAATAATAAAAAGGTGGATAAGCTATGGAACATAGTAACTTGTTATCAAAGTGCTAGTGAGCAATTATATTCATATAATAATATAGATAAAGCAAAAGAATATCTTGATAAGATGAATAATGATTATAAGAAATATGAAAAGTTAAAAGCTGATGTTGATAAAGTTAGGGAAGAAATTAAAGCAAGAGAAGATTACATAAAAGAATTTGATGAAGTTTTAAAAGAAGCAGAGAATTTAGCATTATCAGGTAAAGATAGAGATACATTAAATAAAGCCAGAGATATGGTGAGTAATTTGAAATATTATTTTGAGTTACCAGTAAGACAACGAAACAAAGTTGAAGAAATATTACGTATGGTTAATGAGGGATTTGACGTTATAATTAAAGAAGAAAAAGCTCAAGAAGATGCTTTAAGAGAAGAGAATACTAAAAAAGCAGAGGAATTTGTAGCACAACAAGGAACTGAACCAAGATATTTTGTACCACATTTAAATAAAAGCTTAACAATGGAAGAAATGCAAGAAGAGTATAATAAAACATCAATACCATTTGATTATATAGGGGATGCTGGAATGACGTATATGTTTAACCCAGGAAGTGCTAAACCAACTGAACCAGTAAATTAAAAGCTATAGAGTCTTAATTTACTTATAGAGTAAGTTAAGACTTTATTTTTTTGTGCTTTTATTATAGGGGGAAGAGGGGGTAAAGTTATGCTAAAAAATGAAGCAAAAATTTTAAATAAATTGTTTGTGAATAACCTAACTAAGTTGATTGAAAAGTATAATAAAATTGATGAAGTTATAGTGGAAAAGCTAGAGGTTTTAGTGGAGAAGGTAGATGATAATGCTATAAAAGAAACATTGATTAAAGATTTAGATATGACTTTAGCTTTAGTAGATGAACTAGAGGAAATGTTTGAATCAAAACGTCAACAAGCATATTATTATGCATATGTTAAAAATTAGTTATGTAGGAGAGATAATGATTAAGGTCATTTTAATAATACAAATAGTAGTTATAGTATTAGAGGTAATAACTGATAAATATTTAATAAATACTCTATTAAAGTTTGATTAAATTTTATAAAATTTAAAACATAAGAAGGATATGTGGAGGATAGTTATAAAAATATCTTCCACCTATGTCACCTAGTATATGTATGTTTTTGAAATATTTAAGAAGGAGTAGAGATTATGGAGTATAAGAATGAAGACATAGTGAAATATGTTGAGGGAATGATAAATCATGAAAGGGTAGTAGAGTTTCTAAAAGCAAATATTAATTTGGAAGAAGATTACCAATTTAAATGTAGGAATGTATATGAATATATTGAAGGAATGATGAAATATAATGAAGTTCAATATAGGGGCTATATAGATAGGGTATATTTTAAAGAGATAGAAAAATTTTTGAAGTTCTATATAATAGCATACTTAATGGTTTATAAAGCAGAAAAAGTAAATTTAAAACAAACAGCAGCTAGAATATATGAATTTACAGATGAAGAAATGGGGGGCTTGGATTATGATGACATTTATGATAATCCTAAAATGTTAGACGGGTGTGATGATTTCATAAAATTCTATGATAAGATGACAACAGATTTTTCTAATGCAACTATTGAAAAAGAAGTTTTTAAGCAAGCAGGGATAAGAATATCTAAGCGTAAGAATTATGAGGGGAAAAAAATAAGAGTACATAGTATTAAAGAAATGAAAGTGTTAAATAGTATGTGGAGAGCTAAATTAGATGGTATAGATGAAGCTAAGGAAGCAGAAAAAGCATATAAAAAAATAAGAGGAAACAAAGTGAATATTATGACAGATAAAAACTATAATGAAATACATTCATTATTAAGTAAAGATATAGATACTATGGATGAAGAATTTAAAAATATTTATTACTATAAATTAGAAAGAAAGCAACAGTATGAATTGAGAAAGGTAATATTTAAAAATATTAATAAACTTGATACTGAAGAAAATAAGGTTAAATACATTGTGTATTCAGTAGTACATTTAACACCCGTTCCAGTATTAACCATAAGAGAAAGCTTATCTAATAAGCTGTATAATGCAATAGATAAAACTTCTAGGTATTCTATTAAACAATTTGAATCAGAGGTTAGAATTATTAATGAGTTAGTGAATAAAAGTATAAAGCAGGCATTAAAGGTAATTGGAGAGGACTTAGCAACATTAGAAGCAATTGAAAATCAAGTAAGCTATTATGAAAAAGCTCAAGAGGTTGATAAGAAGCTAGTTAATGGAATAAAGGAAAAAATGAAACTTCTGGGTAGTGACATTACAAGCTATGGATTTTTTACACCTAATGATATTAAAGAATTTAAAAAAATATATAATCAAAATGAAAAAATAAGAGAGTTTCAAAATAACTATAAAATTAAGAAAGATTATAGTGCTAAAGATGTTGAGTTATATAGTAAAACGATACATTTAATAAATCAATATCAACTAGCTAAAATTGTAGATAATGTTAAGAAAGTAAATTCTAAAAGATAAACATAGAAGAAATATTCAAGAATATTTGAGTATTTCTTATTTTTTTAAAAAAATATCTAAAAATTCATCAGAAAAGGTTTACATTAACTTGATAAAGATTTTTTGGATTCGAGTTAAGATAAGGATGTAGCAAATGACATCTACCAAAAAAGAATTTGAATAAACTTATGTAAGATGTAGATATTAAGGGGAGGTTATACAATGGATAAGACTAAAATAGCATTTATTGATTTAGAAACTGATTCATTAAATCCTAGGAGTGGAGTAATTAAGTTAGTAGTTTCAGCAATTGGTAATGAAAAAGTTTCATATAGGAAGTTTATAGACGATGATTTTAGGGGTCTTTTAAAAAATAATAATATTCTTAAAGTATTCCATAATGCTAAGTTTGATGTTCAATACTTAGTTAGTTATGGGTGCGAAGTTAAGAACTATCATTGCACATTAATTATGGCACAAGTTCTTGGTGAAGAAAAGCTAAGTCTTAAGGAGCTGAGTAAAAAATATCTTGGAATAGATATGGATAAGTCTATGCAACATAGTGATAATTGGCAAGAAGAAATTACTCAAGAGCATATTGATTATGCAGTCAAAGATGTTGAGAATACTAGAAATTTATTTTATAAATTACAAGATGAGCTTATTAGTAGGAACCTATGGATGACTTATGAAAGAGAAAGAAGAGCTTTGCCTGCACCTATAATGCTTGAAAACAATGGTATCAAGATGGAGTTTGATAAATGGAATCAAAGACTAGATGAGGATAGAAAATTAATCCAAGAGCTTGAATCTACTATTAGAAATCTATTGAATAACTCACAACTTAATCTTAATTCACCAAAACAATTGGTAGAAGCTATTGCAGAGTATGGTATAAAGCTACATTCAACATCTGATGATGAGCTTGCAAAGTATTCTGATGAATATGAGGTTATAAAACTTCTTAGAAAGTATAGAAAGCTACAAACTAAGATTAAAACATATGGAGAAAAGCTTAAATCTTCTATTGATTATGATGGAAGGATACGAGCAGATTGGAGATTAATTGGTGCAAAGTCTGGAAGAATGTCTTGTAATAATCCCCCACTTCAAGCTATGCCAGGAAATAGTAGAGAATTTTTTGTGGCAGAAGAGGGATATAAGTTAGTGTGTTCTGATTATTCACAAATTGAATTAAGAGTTCTAGCAAGTATTTCTAAAGATGAAACTTTAATGAATTACTTTAATAATGAAGTTGACTTACATAGAGGTACAGCAAGCTTAATTTTTAAAAAGCCATTAGACGAGATAACTAATGAAGAAAGGCAAGTTGCTAAAAGCTTAAACTTTGGAATTATCTATGGTATTACTGCCTATGGTATTCAAAAGAACTTAAGAAAGTCAGGACTAGATATTACTTTAGATGAAGCTGAAGAGTATAGAATTAAATTTCTTAATGTATATCCAAGAGTTAGAGCAATTCAAGATGCTTTATTAAGAGCAGATTATATAAAAACAATAGGTGGAAGAAGGTGGCAAGGTGGTAGTTTATCAATGACTCAAAGATTAAATTTACCTATTCAAGGTTCAGCAGCAGAAGGTCTAAAAGAAGCATTGGCATTACTTGTAAATAGTATTAAAGAGACATGGAAGTTAGTTGCTATAGTGCATGATGAAATACTGTTAGAAGTACCTACTGATGATGCTGAAGAAGCTAAACAGGTTTTAGAAAACTGTATGATTACAGGAATGAAAAATATTATCAAAGATATTCCAGTTATTGTTGAGAGTTCAATAAGTAATAATTGGTGCAAATAGAAGGAGGAATAAGAAATGATATTTACAAATGGTGAAAAGGTACTAGGTACTGTAAAGACTATTCCAATTTTAGAAGAAGGAAACCACGAATCAGAAATTAAAAAGGTAGACTTTTTAAATGAATGCAAAACTGATTGGGGTTATAGAGACTTCCTTGAGATTACTTATAGTGTTTCAGTAGGGGTTACAGAGCAAGTAAAAAAAGAAAAGTTTATGATTTCACAGGCTGAAAACTCTAAATGCTACAAGTTTTTATTAGAGTTATATAAAGGAAATATTCCAAAGGAGATTAACATTAATGACTGGGAAGGAAGAAGATGCGTTATTACAATAAAGCACAATGTAACTGATGATGGCAGGGTATATGCAAATATAGTAGAAAGAAAGTTTTACTAAGGAGGAATGACAATGATAAGAAAAAAAGTTAAGGACATAGTTATGGAATATGTTAAAAATATTGTAATAACTGATGAGTGTCCAGCTTCGTTGTACAAGCTTACTACATTAGTTAGCCTTATTAAGGAAAGAGGTGATGAGAAGGCTTGTGGAGAGTTAAAGTATCATTGTGATATTATAGATGAAAATTTATTTTCATCTATAATTGGCACTTTAATTGAGGGGGTTACTATTAATTATGAAAAATTATCTCAATCAGATATAGAGATAATACATGATGAGACATTAGTTAATGAGCTAAAAGCATTAATTAAACATAACAAAGCTAAATCAATAGGTTTTTTCTATGATGATAAAAATAAACTGAAGTTAAATACTAATAGATGTATTAGTTATCTACAGCAAATTTTAGAGTGTGTTGTCAAAAATGGTTCTTTAATGGTCTTAAATCAGAAGGAAGGAATTTATGAAGAGCTAAATGAGGAGTTAATCGGTACAATACTAAGATATCTAATGAATAATGCTATACCAGATAGTTGGAAGAAGTATTATGAAAAAGATATTTTAGATGGTCTTATCAGAGAAATACCTAGATTAGATGGGGATATAGTTGATGATTCCTTGATTGCTTTGAATAATGGTGTTTATAACTTAAAAACTAAAGAGTTAGTACCATACAATAAAAATCACTTATTCATGAGTAAGTCACCAGTGAATTTTGTAAAAGGAGCAGTATGTCCCCAATTTATTAAGGCTATTAGAGAAATAGCTTGTAATGACGAAGAATTATTAATGTGTATTCAAGAAATATTTGGATATGTATTAATAAATAATACTAAAGGGGAGAGAGCGTTTTATTTTGTAGGTGTTGGTTCTAATGGTAAAAGTTTTTGTGCTGAAATTCTTACAAACCTTGTTGGAAGAAAGAATGTTAGTAATATACCACTATCTAAGTTCTCAGAAAAATTTGGTATTGAGGGTATTGTAGACAAGAGTCTTAATATAGCAAATGAAAATGAACTAGGAGGGGCTATAAGTACAGAAAGCTTAAAAGCATTAATAAGTGGTGACCCAATAAATATTTCTAGAAAGTTTAAGAAAGCAATTAATGTTAAATCTAATATAAAGCTAATTTTTCTATTAAATACACTACCAGATACATTAGATAATACTCATGGTTATTATAGAAAGATACTTATAATACCATTTAATAGAGTGTTCAAATGTGATGAGATGGATAAAGACTTACCAGAAAAAGTTAGTGAAGAATTAAGTGGAGTACTTAATTGGGCATTAGAAGGTGCTGAAAGGCTTATAAGGAATGATTATAAGTTTACAGAATGTAAAGCAATTGAAAAGGTAACTAAAGCCTATAAAGAAGAACAAAACCCAATAGAAGCTTACTTTAAAGAGGTTTTAATATATGAAGAAGGAGTGAGTGAAACTAAAAAAGCAATTTTAGATGGGTACAAGTTGTGGATTGAAGGTCAGAATATCTCTGCTAGAGGTACTGATTCACCACAAAGATTTTGGAAGGGACTAACTAATGCTTCAAAAATAGTTTTGAATAAAGAGTTAGAGTACAAAAAGATAAAAGGAACACTTCATCTTAAAAATTTTAGAATAGACTATTCTAAATTACCATCTAAAGAAAATAAATATACATTTATTCAATAGGTGGACAAGGTGGCTAGGTGGTAGAGTAATTAAAATAAATATTTTTATTTAGAATTAATCTTAATATCAATTCTAAATAATCATCCACCTTGCCACCTAACCACCATATTTAAAAGTAATAAATTTAATTAATAAGTATATATCATAATAATGAATACAAGGGAGGAATATCTATTTATGGAGTATACTAAAACAACAATATCAAGAAAGAAACTTTATGAGAAAAATTACACTAGAGATTCAATAGAAATAATTAAAGATACTGATGATGAAGTTTTACATAGTATTAATTATAAATTATTAATAGATATTCTTACCTTGAAGTATTCAGAAAATAAGAGTACTTAAAGAGGTGATTGGTTTATGGCGAGAGCCGTGTTTTACGGAAGATTTTCTAGTAATAACCAGAGGGAGGAGTCAATAGATGCACAGTTGCGGGCTGTAGAAGATTTTGCAAGAAAAAATGACCATGAGTTAGTTGGTAATTATGCTGATAAAGCAAAGTCTGGTACTAATAGTAGCAAAAGAAGTGAATTTCTTAGAATGATAAGGGATGCTGAAAAAGGATTATTTGAAGTAGTTATAGTCCATAAATTGGATAGATTCTCTAGAGATAAATATGACAGTGCATTATATAAAAGAAAATTAAAGCAATGTGGAGTTAGATTGATAAGTGTAACAGAACAGTTAGATGATAGTCCTGAAAGTGTAATACTTGAGTCTGTAATAGAAGGAATGGCAGAATATTATTCTAAGAATTTAGCAAGAGAAACTATGAAAGGTCTTAAAGAAAATGCTTATCAATGTAAACATACAGGAGGGATGCCTCCATTGGGATATGATGTTAATTCAGAAAAGAAATATATTATAAATGAAAGAGAGGCTGAAAGCGTAAGATTAATTTTTGATATGTATACTACAGGTTATTCTCAAAGTGAAATGGTAAATGAACTTAATGAAAGAGGTTTTAAAACTAAACTAGGAACAATTTTTAGAGCTAATAGTATCCATAGTATTCTAACGAATGAAAAGTATACTGGAGTATATGTATATAATAAGAGTGCAAAGAAAGACGCTTTTGGAAAAAGAAATAGTCATGCATATAAAGATGAAAGTGAAATAATAAGAATAGAAGGAGGTATGCCACAAATAATCTCAAAGGATACTTTTGAAAAAGCACAAGAAGTATTAAAAGCAAGAAGGAGAGCTCCTGGTACTAATAAAGCAAAAGAGAATTATTTACTTGCAGGCTTAATTAGATGTGGATGTTGTGGAAGGCATTATCAAGGAAATAGGAGACAAGGTAAGAATAGACCAATGTATGTTTCTTATAGATGTTCCTATAGAAGATTAACAAGTTCTAAAGTATGTGATAATAAGGAGATAAGAAAGGAATACATAGAAGAGTATGTGTTATCAGAACTTGAAAGAAGGATATTTAATGATAAAGCAATACCACACTTAGTAGAAGGAATTAATAAGAAACTTCAAAAGAAAAACAAAGTTGAAGAAGAAAAGATGGAAGTAATAAACAAAGAGATAAAAGAGATAGACTCTCAAATAAATAATATTGTTACTGCAATAGCAAGTGGATTTATGCAAGAAGAATTCAAAGTAAAGATGGATGAGCTAAAAAATAGAAAATCAGAACTAGAATTCAAGCTATCAGAGTTAAAATCAGATGAAATAACTCAAGTAGTAACAGAAAGAGATGTTAGAAATTTACTAAATAACTTTAGTGGTTATGTAATGAGTAGAAATATCCCAGAATGTAAAAAGTTTATCCAAAGCTTCGTAAAAAGCGTAATTATTTATAAGGAACACATTGAAGTCATATTCAATGTGTCTTTTTCTTTGTTTAAAAATAATCAAGGTATAGAGGTTGTAAGTAAAATTAGAAGATATGCTTTATATGAAAGATATAGTGGAAGTTTTTATATAAAGGTTAGTTAGGGTTATATAAAAGTTTAGAAAAGTTATAGTAAATGATTTTAGAATAAAAAGTATTGCATAAAATAACATTTAATGGTAGTATATATGATAACAATAAAAACTAGTTAGAAAAGTAAAAAGCTATCCGCTTTTGAAAATATTCTTGATACTGGTTGAAGATGTTATGGTTTTATATAATGAGTATAATCGATTCTGTTTCGATTTTATTTGGATATAAAGTCTATGATGTTCTACCTTTATTAGAATATTATAGGCTTTTTTATTGTTAAAATAATTAAGGAGTTGGTTATATGAAAAAAAAATTATTATCAGAAGTAATGTGTCCATATGTTTATACGTTTGGAATTTTAGGAGCTACAGGGAGTGGTAAAACGACATTTCTATCATTATTAACTACACAAAGTGCTAGAAAGATAGTAGAAAAAGCTGTAGGTGAGACTAATTCAACGCTTGTAGAGAGAAAAATTGTGCTATCAGAAGAGTATACAAATAATAACAAAATTGTAGTAGCTGTTAAGAAAAACGAGAGATTATATAAATGGACGGATTTTACACAGATGTTAATTAAGGTTTGTACTAAGATTACATTAAGATATGGTAAAACACCAGAGGTTGATAAAGAAAAGATATTAAAAGCTGTTGAAAAGGAATTGAGAAAAACAATACACTTTGAATTTAATAATACAGAATCAGATTTACTATTAAGCTTTTTATCAGAAGATGATAGGGAGAATGTTATTGAAAATATAAAATTACAATTAGAGAAAAGTGGGTTTATAGAGGAATGCTACAAGATATATTGCACCACTAAAAATTCTTTAGATAAACAAGAGGTTAAAGATAATTCTCAAAAATTAAAGAATGCTCTTATGACGACAATAGGGGAGTTTTTTGATAATCTTTCAACTGAAATAAGACAAGGTCTAGAAGATGGACATAAATCTATAAATCAATATTTTGAAGAAATATTCTTTAGATATTTTAATAAGAGTGATATTTCATATGATGGATATTATTTTAATATTATTGATTTACTAAATGTAGATAATGAAAAACAAGATGAGTTTGTACAAGCCTTTTTTAATAATAATAATATTAAAGAAGGAAATAAATTATCAATAGAAGTGTTTTGTAGTGAAATTGTAATTTATATACCTATAAATCAGAAAATATTAAAATTAATAAAGGCAGATGGAACATGCAGAAAAGTTTTTTTGGATAAAAAAGGTAATATTTCATTAGCGTTTAGAGATACACAAGGATTCTTTCATGCTGGAATTGATGAAGGGTTGGTAGAAGAGTACGCATATAATCTGGTGTATGGAGAAAATGATGCTTTGATATTATTGAATCCATTAGCGGGAGATACAAACAAAGTGAAATTGAAATCATTATATTCGAAAGTATTTGAAAGCTATAATAAAGATACTCCATTATTTATATTAAATAATAAAGTTGATATGTTTATAGATAAAATTATAAATGATTCAATAGAAGAAAATGATGATATTTTCAGTGCAGAAATTCCTAAAACTAATATATCCGAATCTGAAATAATTCAAAAGGTTGAGAATGCTAAGATAGAAATAGAAGAGAGGGTTATAAAACAGTATTGTAAAAAAGTTAGGAACATAAAGTCCTTAGTTTGTTATTTTAGAAAAAGTTCAAATCTTAAAGAGGAAGTAGCCAAACGATATAATGTAATAAATTCTATTGAAGAAATTTTTAAAACTACATCCTCATTTTTAGAGAATAATTCTAATAGAACTAGAATTAGAGTAGTTGATTCTGAAATAAATGTTAAAATTGATAGAGATATAATAAAAGATATATTGGATAACAAAGTTTTTTCTAGTAAAGGAATATTTTTTGATTATTCTATAAAGAAGGTTATATCACCATCAATAGAAAATATTAGCAATAATTTAGGAATAACACCTCATGGAAATAGCTATAATGCTTTAGGAAGAAGACTTAAAGTAGGACAAGGATATACTTCAAATATTGATGAAAGCTATTATTTTAGTTGTAAATCATTTAGTATTAATTTCCCAGCAAATTTAAGAAATTTAATTACTAGTGAATTTGCAGATGAGTTACTAAAAAGTATAAAGATAGAAGGAGGGTATTTTGAAGATAGGGAATCTGAAAGTATGTTTTTAAAAAGCATATTAGAATATATATATATAAATGATTACTCAATTTATTTAGTGTACAATAAAGCATTTTTAAGAGCAGAGTACAATGGATACTATAGTTTTAGAAAGAGGTTTGATGATTTCTTAAGATATAGTTTAAGCTTTGTATATGACCGAAATAATAATATAGATACTCATGTAGATGCAATAGAATATATGTTGAAAAATGCATCATATAAGACAATAGGGTATAGATTATTATTAGTTTAAATATAAAAAAATATACATTATAATGCATTTAATTATTATTCAAATAAAATGTGGTGGATTTTAAAGGTCACGTATCGCCTCCACCATGAAAACCCTCGACAATACATAAAGGTGTTGTCGAGGGTTATTTATTTTATATTCGTTATTTACTAAAGATTTCTTTTAGAGTATGATATACACCTTCATCATTGTTATTTAATGTTACTCTATCTGCACATTTCTTTACTTCATCAGTAGAGTTGTCCATTGCGACTCCAATACCGGCGTATTTAAGCATTGATAAGTCATTTTCTCCGTCACCAAAAGCAATAATGTTTTCTCGGTTAATATTAAAGTGTTCTTGGAGCTTTTTTACAGCTAGTCCTTTATCAGTTCCATGAGGAATAATTTCTATATTATTGAAATAAGAAGATTGTACATATATTCCTGATAGTTTTTTTAGTTTGGTCTTTGCTTTCTTTAATAAAGAAAGGTCTTCTTCTTCAATAGCTATAGCATTAAGATAATTACCTAAGTGTTCCTTAAAGCTATCTAATGTTAAGATTGGTTTCATACCATTTACATTGCTTCCAGTAGAAAGTCTTTGCATATCTTCTTTTGAGAAAAAAAGAGGTAAAACCTTAGTATAATAAACATCATCTTTTGAAAAGAAATATAAAGGTATATTAAAGGATTGCATTACTTTATAAACATTAATCGCTGTTTCAGGGGGCATATTACTTTTATGAATATCTTCTGTCGTAGTTCCTGCATATGCACCATTTGAACATATTATGCAGGTATCAGCACCTATAATATCAGCAAAAGATTTTGCGGATTTATACATTCTTCCTGTAGATATACAAAATATATGACCGTCTTTTTGTAAATTTCTTATTATCGATAAAGTGTTAGAAGAAATTTCTCCTTTTGAATTTAATAAAGTTCCATCTAGATCAGAGCATATTAAGTATTTTTCTTTCATTATTTATATCACCTTTCAACTAGTTTTATTTATTAGAGAAGCCACAGGATTCTCTTACTACTAATTCTGGAGTATGATTTATAGAGATATTTTCAGATATACCATTTATAGCGCTAATTAATTTTGTAATTGCAATCTTTCCTAAATATTCATCCATTTGGTCAATAGTTGTTAAACGAGGTAGTAAATAATCGCTATCTGGAAATTGATCGCAGCTTACTACAGCTATGTCGCCTGGCACTGAAAGACCGTTATCATAAATTGCACGTATAGCACCACGTGCTACCATGTCATTTATTGCGATTACTGCTGTAGGATTAGCTATAAATAATCTAGTAAATGCAATTAATAGCTTTGATAAATCTGTAAGTGTTTTATCAATGGTGGCGCAGGCA
>OIFU01000400.1_pt1 | contig 21273 bp, 21 predicted proteins | sample 1582141 | NCBI WGS metagenome assembly OIFU01 (sample SAMN07501047, study PRJEB24779) | human gut metagenome | isolation source: stool | host: human infant | place: USA: Pittsburgh, PA
TGTTAATTTTAAATCTTTCTCTTTATTCATTTCTTCCAAGTATGGAATATGTTGGAAGAAGTTTGCATCTAATTCACCTTCTGATAAAGATGTATTTGGAAGTACATAGTCATCAAACTCTACTACTTCTAATTTATAACCTTTTTCTTCTAATAATGGCTTTGCTACTTCTAAAATTTCTGCATGTGGCGCTGGAGATGCTCCCACTTTTATAGTTTTATCTTCCTCTCCACTTGCTTTAGAACACCCTACAAATAATGATGCACTTATAACTCCTACTAATGTTAATCCTAATAATTTTTTTAATTTCATTTTTAAATCCCCCTTGTATGTATTATTTTTATACTATAAATTTTATAATTCAATCATATTTATTAATGCTACAAGTATAGCGAATTTATTTAAGTAACAAAGTTGCCTAAAGTAATAACGAAAGCATCTTGTTGAATTGACGCTATGAGCGTAGCAAATCTTTATTTTTAGCAACAGATTTTTCTAAAGCGGTATCGAAGAAATATTGTTGGCGATATAAAATGTACTCACATTTTATTTTAGTTTTTTATATGCTAAGTCCCCTGCACTTTGTATAATCTGTACCATTATAATAAGCGTAACTACAACATATACCATTACTGAAGTATCAAATCTTTGATGGCCGTAAACTATAGCAACTTTTCCAAGACCTCCAGCTCCTACAGTTCCTGCCATTGCCGTACACCCTAATATAGAAATTATTGATAAAGTAATTCCAGATACTATCGATGGCATTGCTTCTTTTACTATTACTTTGAATATTATTTGTAAATTTGTAGCTCCAAAAGATTTTGCAGCTTCTATCAATCCTTCATCCACCTCGTTTAACGCTGTTTCAATCACTCTTGCAATAAATGGTGCAGCACCTATAGTAATAGGAACTATAGCCGCTGTTTCCCCAATAGATGTTCCAACAATAAATCTTGTAAAAGGTATCAGTGCTATTAATAAAATAATAAACGGAAAACTTCTTACCATATTCACTATAAATCCTAATATGCTGTACACAGTTTTATTTGGCTTAAGTCCTCTCGGCTTAGTTACCACTAAAATTACTGCCATTATAAATCCTAAAATTGTTGCTACTATAGTTGGTACGATTATCATATACAACGTCTGAAGTAAAGCTTCTCCAAGTATTTCAGTTAAATAAATATATAAACTAGTTTTATTCATTTATGATTTCCTCCCATCTGACTTTTTTCTCATCTAGATATTTTTTTATCTTTTCTCTATGATCATTAGAAACATTTATTATTAATGATCCCAATATATCTTCTCTGTATTTTTCTAACTTACCACATATGATAGAGAAGTTTATGTCCAAATCCCTTGCCATGGAAGTTATTATAGAATCATTAGATATTTCTTTTGGGAAGATTATTCTTATATTAGTCCCCTTTGGTAAAACAATATCATCTTCTCCAACTAATTTTTGTAAGTTTTTAGAGTTTTGTAAAAACAACTCTTCTGTATCCCCAATTTCTAGCACTTCACCATATTCCATAATCGCCACTCTAGAACAAATTTGTTTTATTACTTCCATTTGGTGAGTAACCATAATTATTGTTATATTCAACTTCTTGTTTATATCTTGTAATAAACTTAATATGGATTTTGTTGTGTTTGGATCTAAAGCTGATGTTGCTTCATCGCATAGAAGTACTTTTGGATTTAAAGCTAAAGCTCTTGCTATTGCTACCCTTTGTTTTTGACCACCACTTAAGTTTCTCGGTTTCATATTTTTCTTATCATGTATTCCTACTAATGTTAAAAGTTCATCTACTCTTTTATTTATTTCATCTTTTGGATATTTAAAACACTCCAGTGGCAGCGCCACATTTTCAAATACTGTTTTTCTTTCTAACAGTGAAAAATGCTGAAATATCATTCCTAAGTCTTTTCTTAAAAGTCTAAGTTTTTTTTCATTTAATTTTTTCACTTCCCTATTTTCTACTGTTATGCTTCCTTCTTCATAAGTCTCAAGCCTATTTATACATCTAAGTAACGTAGATTTACCAGCTCCACTATGGCCTATTATTCCAAATATCTCACCTTTGTTTATATGAATATTAATATTATTTAAAACTTTTGTTTTTCCATAATACTTATTAACTCCTGATATTTGTATCATTTTATTATTCCCCCCCCCTTAAAAGTCTCTTAGTTTTAGTCTAATAATTGTATTAAAAAAAGCCTAAGTATAAACTTAGGCTAAAATGACTAATTTATACTCATCTTTCAACTAATAATAGTTGCAGGATTTAGCACCATGTACAAAATTGTACTGGTTGCCGGGTTTCATAGGGCCAGTCCCTCCACCACTCTTGATAAGAGTCTTTTTAATTTTTATTATGTTATAAATGTTAACCATTTTTTTCTAAAATGTCAATCATTTATTTTATTTTTATAAATAATTTTTTTATTATTTAGTTGTATTTTTTGTATTGTTATTTTCTATAGTTTTTCTATCGATTCCTAGTTTTGTATTCATATTTCTTAACATATCACCAAATGTGTTTGTTACATTTTCCCCAGCTCTTACTGTATCATCTACTAATTTAATAAATTCATCTTGTGTTTTATTATAATCATTTTTAGTTATTTTATCTAATTTTGCTATTTTACCATCTATATCTTTTATTAATTTCTCTCCTTCTGCAATTAAATCTTCATTCATTTTCTTTAATTCAGCATCATCAGTTTTTGCATCGTTTTTTAGACCATCTACAAATGATTGTATTTTTTCTTTACTGTCTTTGTAAGCAGCTTTTACATCACTTAAATATTTTTCATTTCCTGGATATTCTTTATCTTTATATGCGTTATTAGCGGTATCAACATCAGTATACATATTGTATCCACCTAGTGTTCCTACACTTTTATCGTATAGCCCTGTATAAGTATTAAAAAATGTTTTATCTGCAACTTTGTCTGCACTTTCTGGTTGAGCTTGTTCTTTATTACTACACGCTACTGCAGTAAAAAGTAAAAGAAAAGATAATGCTAGTGTTATAAATTTTTTCATTTAAGTTATCCTCCATTTTAAATTCTGTCTTTAAGAATTATTATCTCAAGTTTTTACTTTTTTATTTGCTTTAAAAAATTTTCATTTATTTTTTTGAATTAACTAAAAATTAAATCTTCCATATTAACTTCTGTTTGTTGCATTTTATTGTCAATTAAAAATTTTTGAGTATATTTAAGGGTTTGAATTTCATTTCTTCCTATTGCTGGATTAGAATCATACCATCTGTAAGAAAATTGCATTATATTAAACATATATATTTGTTTATCATAATGCTGACTTTTCCTTAAGTGATTTAATTATTTTAGGTAAAGTTTTTTTATTTATAAAAATAAGATAAATTTTCTATTTTAAATAATTTATAGATTTTAATCTTTTTAATTCTTTGTTAAATATAAATTGATTATTAATTTTCGTTATAAATTTTTATAACTCCAAAATTTTTATGATATTTGTTTAATTAATTTGTTTTTCATTAATAGCTATATTATTTCTTGTTTTTGTATGATACATGCCCTATAAAGTTTTAATATTAATAACTTTTCATTTTGAATAAATAAAAACAGTTGTTATAAAAAATATAACAACTGTTTTTTCTTTAATTACATTTACTATATCCACATTGGAGGCATATTGTACAACCGCCTGTAGGTATTATAGATTCATTGCCACATTCTGGACAAATAAATTTTTTCTGACCTTCTTTAATTTGATGCTCTTCAGCCTTTTCTATTTTGTCTTCTTTAACCTTTTTTTCTTTATCAGATTTTTTGTCATTTAATAAGACTCCACTTCTCTCACATCCATCTCTATAAATTGTTATACCTTTTAGTTTATTTTCCCATGCAGACATATAGATGTTATAAACATCTTCTATTGTAGCTTCATATGGTAGATTTATAGTGGATGATATAGATGCATCAATATGCTTTTGCCAAGCTGCTTGCATAGCTATTCTTTCTTCTGGTTTTAAATTCATTGCTGTTACAAATGTATTTGGTAATTCATTTTCATCAGTAATATCTTTTAAATTCATATATTCTTTAACTATTGGTGTATACACTTTGTAATAAACATCCTGTGAGTGAAGAGTTTCTGTTTTTCTAGTATAGGAAATATTAAACATAGGCTCTATTCCTCCACTTATACCAAGCATGGTAGATATGGATCCTGTTGGTGGTATGGTTAATATTTGTGAGTTTCTAAGTCCATATTTCTTTACTAATTCTTTTACACCTTCATCTATATTATTTATAAAGAAAGGAGATTTAAATATAGCTTCTTCATTGTATTTCTCATAAGTACCTCTCTCTTTTGCTAGTAAAGCAGACTTTTTCACAGCACTATTTAACATAGATTTTGAAATTTTATCACATAAATCAATTGACTCTTCTGAGCCATATCTAATATTTAATTTTATAAGCATATCTGCTATACCCATAACTCCTAGACCTATTTGTCTATACTGAGATACACTTTTTTGTTGTTGTTTTAGTGGGTGAAGAGAAAGACCTTCTTCTAATACTTCATTTAATCCCAATATACAGTCTTCGACACAAGCTTTGAATTTTTCCATATCAAATATGGCATTATCCGTGAATGGTTCCACAACAAACTCAGATAAGTTCATAGATCCAAGCAAGCAACTTCCTCCTGCTGGCAGTGGTTCTTCTGCACAAGGATTAACACCATCATGTTTAAATTCTTTATCTTCACTTAATAGATGATATTTTCTTATGTTGTCCCAAAATAACATGCCTGGCTCTGCATAGTCCCAGTTGTTTTTAACTAGCTTCATAAATAACTCATAAGCATCTACTTGTTTTGTTATTTCTTCTTTTGTTGGTTCCATCAAAAATTTACAAGTATATTTTTCTTTATTTTTAACAGCTTTCATAAATTCATCACTTATTTTTACAGATATATTAGCCTTTGTGACTTTTTCCAAATCAGTTTTAACATCTATGAATTCTTCAATATCTGGATGGCTTATATCCATGGAAATCATCAGAGCTCCACGTCTTCCTTTTTGCCCAATAAGTCCCGTAGTCATTGAATATAAATCCATAAACGACACAGCTCCTGATGTGGTTTTTGCCGCATTATGTACTTCCGCCCCGTTTGGTCTAAGTTTAGAAATATCTATTCCCACACCCCCACCATAAGAAAATGTTCTTGCTAAATTTTTAGCTGTATCAAATATACTCTCCAAATTATCCTCTGGTGGTTCTAGAACATAGCAGTTTGAATAAGTAACCTTTATATTATCTCTATATAATCCTCTGTTTGCTAAAATTCTCCCCGCAAATAAAAACTTTCTTTCTCTTATTAATTTTGCAATTTTATGATTTCCTCCACTAATTCTTTCTATCCATTCATTAAAACTTTCTTCCTTATACTGATATTTATTTCTCCAGATAGATTTTTGTAACTCGTCCATATTCCACTTTGAATTTCTTATTTCAGTTCTTCTATCTCTATAAATAATATATTTTTTAGCAACATCTTTTCTATTAGATGACATTAACAAATCTTCTACTTCATCTTGTATATTTTCTACTGTAGCCTCTATTTCTTTATTTTGTATTTTTTCCTCTACCATTGTAGCTATATTTTCAGCCAATTCTCGATCCGTACCAAACTTGCTATTTATGGAAGATTTATATACTGCATTAAATATCTTTCTTTTATCAAATATTTCTATTGTTCCATCTCTTTTACATACTTTTATCATATTTTTCTCCTAAATATTTTTCGAATTTCTTTATTTTTATAACCTTATGTTGTTTTTATATTATTTTTATGTCAATCATTGATATTTACTTTATGTATTTTTCATTTCATACTAATATATTTTGTACTCATTGATTTATTATTCAAAAAGTTGTTTAGTTTTTTATTCGCTATAAAGCCCTACTAAGAATAAACTTAGAAGGGCAATTTATAATTAATCTTTTATTAAGTTTTTTTCTACTAAATAATCATGTGCTACTTTTTCTGGAGTTTGTCCTTCTTCATCAACTTTATAATTTAATTCAATCATATCATCTTCATTTATTACTCCACTTAATTTATTTAGTACTTCCTCTGTTTCAGGATATTTTGAAATTAAATCTTCTCTAACTAATGGTACAGCATAATAAGGCGGGAAGAATGATTCATCATCTTCTAACACTTTTAAATTGAATTTCTTTAATAATCCATCAGTAGAAAATGCATCTATTACTTGGGCATCTCCCCTTTGTAAAGCTTGATACCTTAAAGCACCATCCATACTTTTAATTTCCTTAAAATTCATGTCATAATATTTCTGTAACCCAGGTAAACCATCTTCTCTATTTTGAAATGCTAATGTTGGTGAAAATACAAATCCCTCTGAATATTTAGTTAAATCAGAATAAGTTTCTATATTATATTTTTTAGATACATCAGATTCCATAGCTAAAGTGTAGGTATTATTAAAGCCTATAGGGTCTAGTACTTTTATACCATATTCCTTATCTAAGTGTTCTTTTACACGATTGTATACATCATCAGCATCTCCTGTAGCTTCTTCTTTCATTATATTCATTAAAATAGTTCCTGTATAATCTGCACACATGTCAACTTCACCACTTACTATAGAACTCCAAAGAACTGAAGTTCCCATGTTTAATTTTCGTTCAATATTATAATCTGTGTATTCTTCTAGTAAATCTGAATACATATTTCCAAGTATTAATCCTTCTGTGTAATCCTTTGAACCTACTACTATTGTATCCTTTTTACCAAAACTTTGTCCTATGGAAGTAAATAATATAACTACTACAACTACAACTGTACATACTTTTAATCCTGTATGACTACTCTTTCTTTTATCATTATGAGATTTTTGATATGAATATTTACTCATAACTGATTTTTCTACCCTAGAGAATATATAATCCACTGAAAGAGCTAATATACAAGCTGGAATAGCACCTGCAAGAATCATTATATTGTTTACAGTTTGAACTCCAGAAAATACTAAATAACCAAGTCCACCTGCACCTATAAATGCAGCTAAAGTCATAAGTCCAACAGCTGTTACTGCTGAAATTCTTATACCAGCCATAATTATGGGAAGAGCTAAAGGTAACTGTATTTTATATAAAATTTGCTTTGAAGTAAGTCCAATTCCTGTGGCAGATTCTATTATATTTTTATCTATTCCAAGAATTCCTGTGGTAGTATTTTTTACTATAGGTAATAAAGAGTATAAAACAACCATCATTATGGCTGGTTTACTACCAATGCCTAGTACTGGTACTAACAATCCGAGTAACGCCATAGATGGTATTGCTTGAAATACATTAATCATACCTACAATATACTTTCTAAGTTTTTCATTTTTAGAAACTAATATTCCAAGAGGTATACCAATAATAATAGCCACAACTATTGCTACAACAGTTAATTGAATATGTTGTATTAATAATGATATAATTTGGCCTTTTTGTGCTGATAAGTAATTTATAAAATTAATCAAGTATACTCACCTCCATTTCAAGGAACTGCTCACTTAAAACAGAAAGTAAACTACTTCTTGTTATTAGACCTGCCAACTTATTATAGCGAGTAATTACAGGTACATGGCCAATTCCCTCCCTATTCATTACTTCTAATATCTCAACTAAATTATTGTCATCATATACAAATATAGGCTCATCATTCATTATTTCACTTAAGTAGTGATTTTGAATTCCGTTTCTTCTAAGTTCTTTTATAGTAACAATGCCAAGAAAGTTTTCATCTTTATCAACTACTAATAAACTATCTACTTTATTTGTTCTCATAATTTCCATACCTTGTATAACAGTTCTTGATCTTTTTACACTTACAGGATTTTTAATCATTATGTCTCTAGCTTTTATGTATTCCGGTGCATTCCATAATCTATCACTACCTATAAAATTTTTAACAAATTCATTTGCCGGATTTCTAAGTAAATTTTCCACTGTGTCATATTGTTGAACTTTTCCATCTTTCATAATACATATTTTATCTGCTAATTTTAATGCTTCATCCATATCATGAGTAACAAATATGATAGTTTTCTTTAACTCTTCTTGCAGTGAATATAACCATTCCTGTAATTGAGTACGAGTTATTGGATCCAGTGCACTGAAGGGTTCATCCATTAAAATTATCTCTGCATCAGTTGCAATTGCTCTTACAAGCCCAATCCTTTGTTGTTGACCACCACTAAGCTCACTTGGATATTTATACAAAAATTCCTTAGGATCAAGACCCACCATATTCATCAGTTCTATTGTTTTTTCTTCAATTTCTTCTTCAGTTTTCTCTTTTTTTAAATTTGGAATTAGCTCTATGTTTTCTTTTATAGTCATATGAGGAAATAATCCTACACTTTGTATAACGTAACCAATATTTCTTCTTAGCTTAATAGGATTTTCCTTAGATATAGGTATGTCATTTATGAAAATTTCTCCCTTTGTAGGCTCAATTAGTTTATTTATTAATTTTAAGGTAGTAGTCTTTCCACAACCACTAGGACCTATTAAAACAACAAAGCTCCCCTCTTCTATTTTCAAGGAAACATCATCTAATATTGTTTTCTTTCCTACTTTTTTAGAAATGTTCTTTATTTCTATCATAATATCCCCCTTCCAACAAACAACTTATTATTTTTTATAAGTTGTTTAAGATATATTATATCACTCCTTTTATGCGCATTCAATATTTTAGTAAAATTTCTAACCAAATTTATATTAGATTATATTTTAATTTCTGAAAAATTCCCTTATATTGAGACTCTGCATAGACTAATTATCTTCATTTTGAGTAGTTGTGCTTATAAAAAAGACGAACTAATGAAAGTTCGTCTTTTGCAAATCTTATTTATCAAATTTATCTATTTCTTCTAATAACTCTTCTACTAAAGAATCGCCTTTTATTTTTCTAACAATTTCACCTTTTTTAAATAGAAGACCTTCTCCTTTTCCACCAGCTATACCTATATCAGCTTCTCTAGCTTCACCAGGGCCATTTACAGCACATCCCATAATAGCTACTGTCATGTTTTTGTTTATATCTTTTATTCTATCTTCTACTTCATTTGCCACACTTATCAAATCAATATTACATCTTCCACAAGTTGGACAAGATACTATTTTTATTTTGTCATTTAATAAATTTAAACTTCTAAGTATGTCTTTACCAACATGAACCTCTTCCACAGGATCTCCTGTTAATGAAATTCTTATGGTATCACCAATTCCATTCATTAAAAGTGAACCTACACCTATTGATGATTTAATAGTTCCTTTTTTAATCCCACCAGCTTCTGTTATACCTAAGTGAAGAGGATAATCTACTTTTTCACTCATTAGAGTATAAGCTTCTACTGCTGTGTAAATATCTGATGATTTTAATGATATTACTATATTGTAAAAGTCTAAGTCTTCAAGAATTTTAATATGTGCTAAAGCACTTTCTACTAGAGCTTCTGGTGTAGCATGCCCATATTTTTCTAACAAATGTTTTTCTAAAGAGCCACCATTAACACCAATTCTTATTTTTAAATTTTTCTCCTTACATTTTTCAACTACTGCTTTTACTCTATCGATACTTCCTATGTTACCTGGGTTAATCCTTATACCATCTACACCTTCTTCTATTGCTTTTAAAGCTAGTTTGTAGTCAAAGTGTATGTCTGCTATTAACGGTATATTTATTCCTTTTTTTATTTTTCCCAAATTTTCCGCTGCTATCATATCAGGAACTGCAACCCTTACCGCGTCGCATCCTGCTTCTTCTAATCTTTTTATTTGTTCTATTGTTTTTATAGCATCCCTAGTATCTGTTGTTGTCATAGACTGAACTGCAATTGGATTATTTCCTCCAATTTTTATATTACCTAAAGATACTTCTCTTGTTTTTTTTCTATTATAACTCAAAACTTCACCTTCTACTTATATATTTAGAATTTAATTATGCCTTTAAATAATTTAGTTACATCATTATAAGTAATGAAAACCATAAATGCCATTAATGCACAGAAACCTATCATATTTATCATAGCTTCTTTATCTGGATTTATTTTTTTTCCACCTCTTATCCATTCGATGAAAAGTAATAATAATCTACCTCCATCTAATGCTGGGAATGGAACTAAGTTTATTATTCCAAGGTTTAAACTTATTATTGAGCCTAAGTATAATAAATTAATTATACCTGTTCTTGCCGCATCAGATACTATACTAATTACACCAACTGGACCTGCAACAGAATTAGTAAATCCACCAGGAACAGTTCCTGTTATCATTTGCTTTAAGAAAGTAACCATCTGTACTATCATTTGTCCCGTAGTTACAAATGAATCTCTTATGGCGTGAACAATATTTTTATCCCTTGCACAAGTCACTCCTACCTTATAACTTCCATCTTCTGCTTTTTGTGGTGTGACATTTACTTTTACTGATTTATTATCTCTCTCAACTACAAGATTTAATTCTTTTCCATTTGATGATGAAATAACTTGTGTAAATTCATTCCAAGAAGTAATTTCTTTTCCGTTTATACTTTTTATTGTATCTCCTGATTTTAAATTAGCTTCATAAGCTGGACTATTGTCTGTTATTTGATCTAATGTAGTTGTTGGAGATCCTATGTAAATAAATACAGGAATTAAGAAAATAACTGCTAAAACTAAGTTAAAAAATGGTCCTGCAAATATAACACTGGCCCTTTGAAGTATAGATTTTGTCCCAAATGAACCTGGCTTATTTGATTCTTCATCTTCACCTTCCATAGATACATACCCACCTATTGGTAAAATTCTAATAGAATACATTGTTCCATTTTTTTCTTTACCAAATAGCTTTGGTCCCATGCCTATGGAAAATTCATGAACTGTAATTCCATTTTTCTTTGCAAAAATAAAGTGACCAAACTCATGTATTAATATTATTACTCCAAAAAGTAATAAAGCTGCAATTATCGTCATATATTCACCTTCCTAATTTTAATAAAAATTCGCTTCGCCTGAGCGACTATGTTGGCGAAACACTTCATGTCGCCAACAAGATGTCTTCGCTACCGCTTTAGTCATCAACCTTACTCAAAGAAAACTATTACTTAAGTAAGTTAGCTAAAAACGCTCTAGTTTCCTTGTCAACTTCTAGAATATCTTCTAAAGTCGGATTACTTCTATTATTATGCTGATCTAAACTTCTTTCTATGTAATATGGTATGTCATAGAATCCAATTTTATCATCTAAAAATTCATTTACTAAAACTTCATTAGCAGAATTTAACACAGCTGGATAAGTTCCACCTAATTTCAATGCCTTAAACGCCAGTTTTAGGCAGGGGAATGTTTCCATATCTGGTTTTTCAAAAGTTAAAGTAGCTATTTTAGCTAAATCTAATCTTTCAAAATCAGTTTTTGATCTTTCTGGGTAAGTTAGAGCATATTCTATTGGTAATCTCATATCTGGGCATCCTAGTTGAGCCATAACTGAACTATCTCTAAAAGATACCATAGAGTGAATTATACTTTGTGGATGAACTACTATATCAATATCCTCTACATCCACATCAAATAACCACTTAGCTTCTATTACTTCTAGACCTTTATTCATAAGAGTTGAAGAATCTATACTTATTTTTCTTCCCATATCCCAGTTTGGATGTTTTAAGGCCTCATTTTTTGTAACTTTAATTAACTCTTCTTTCTTTTTACCCCTAAAAGGTCCACCTGAAGCTGTTAATATTATCTTTTCTATATTCTTTTTTCTTTCTCCATTTAAGCATTGGAATATTGCACTATGCTCACTATCAACTGGTAAAATTTCTACATTATTTTTCTTTGCTTCTCTCATAACAATTTCACCAGCTGTAACTAAGGTTTCCTTATTTGCAAGAGCAATTGTTTTCTTTGCTTTTATTGCAGCCATTGTTGGCACCAACCCTATCATTCCAACTACAGCAGTTAAGACAATATCCACTTCTTCAAGCTCACATATCTTAACTAACCCTTCCATAGAACTTAATATTTCTATATCTATATTATTTGGAATCATATCCTTAAGTTTTTTAGCACTTTCTTCATTATAAACTGCAACATATTTAGGATTGAATTCTAATATTTGTTCTAACAATAAATCTATGCTGCTATTTGCTGAAATAGCAACTACTTCAAACTTGTCTTTATTTTTTCTAACCACATCTAAAGTCTGAGTACCTATAGATCCTGTAGAACCTAGTATACTAATTTTTTTCATAAGTGAGTCCTTTCTACGCATTATATTAATAATTTGTCTTTACTTATGTATTATATCATTATTACTCTTATTATTTACAATATTCATCAAAATTTCAAATACATTTTTAATTTAAAGAAATAATATAAAATTTATGATTTTTTCTCATTAAAAAAGCTCCAGTATAACTGAAGCTAAATCATTTTATAAATAAGTTAATTACACTATACACAAATGGTGCAACTAGTATAACACTATCGAATCTATCTAGTATTCCACCATGTCCTGGTATTAATTTTCCATAGTCTTTAATTCCTACATATCTTTTTATTGATGAGGCAAATAAATCTCCAAATTGAGCAACAATACTTCCAAAGAAACCTAAAAATACTATTACTTTTAAATCAATTTTAAAGAAATATCCAAAAACTACACATATAATTGTAGATCCAAGTATGCCCCCAACACTTCCTTCTACAGTCTTTTTAGGACTCACTTTAGGAATTAATTTGTGTTTACCAAATAAATATCCTGTAAAGTATGCAAATGTATCTGTCATAAATGCAATAATAAATATTAACCAAACGTAGATATTTCCTCTTGAAAAATCATCCATAGTTAATACTATAAAGTCTATTAATACAGCTACATAAAAAATTCCAAAGAAGGTAACCACAATATCTATAATATTTCTTTTTACCCTTAATATTGGTATTATTGATATTAAGAATAAAATAAATATTAATGTATAGGTATAAGATATTGGTAATTTAAGATAATTTTTAATCAGTAAATAAATAGAAAAAATATAACCTATATAATATAATGGCTTAATGTCCTTTTGTTCAAATGCCTTATAAAATTCATTCAAGGCAATTGAGATTATTATAGCTTCTCCTATATATAAAGGGGTTCCTCCAAGTATTATAAGGATAAATAATGGAACTAATAATAATCCTGCTATAACTCTTGTTCTCATAAGTATTCTCCTTATTTTATTCCACCAAATCTTCTATCTCGATTCTGATATGTAAAGATAGCTTTTTGAAGTTCTTTTTCATCAAAATCTGGCCAATAAACATCTGTGAAGTAAAATTCTGAATAAGCAACTTCCCATAATAAGAAATTGCTAAGTCTTTCTTCTCCACTAGTTCTTATTACTAAATCTGGATTCGGAATACATTTTGTACTTAAATGATTACTTATAGTATCTTCGTCAATTTCATCTAAATTTATTTTACCATCTTTAACATCTTTTATAATATCAACTAATGCATTTTTTATATCTAGCCTTCCACCATAGTTTAATGCTAGGTTTAAATTACACCCTGTATTATTCTTAGTTAATTCTATCGCCTTATTTAATTCTATTACACATTGGCTAGGTAAATTATCTATATCTCCTATGGCTGTTAATTTAACATTTTCCTTATGTAGTGTAGCTACTTCATTTTTTAAATAAGTGGATAATAAAGCCATCAATGTATCGACTTCCAACTTTGGTCTTTTCCAGTTTTCTGTTGAAAATGCATATAAAGTAACATATTTAACATTTAACCTTTTACATTCTCTAAGTACTGTTCTTATAGTTTCTACACCAGCCTTATGACCAGCTGTTCTTGGTAGAAATTTACTTTTAGCCCATCTTCCGTTCCCATCCATTATTATGGCAATAGACTTAGGAACTCTATTTAAATCTATATCATAAAACAAATTGTTTTTCATATTCATACTCCAAATATTATTTCTGACTCCTTATTTTAAGGAGCCAGAAAAGTAAGTTACAAATAACTCTACATTATTTTCTTTTTGTGTAATTTTGATTACTCTTGGATAAATTAATTTATCCTGATCTTTCTTACCTTGAAGAATTGTTGTAGTATATTTTATTTTTCTGTTATCAAAATATTCTTTAACTTCATCTAAAGGAAGGCCTAACAGCTCATAATACTTTTTCAAAGTTATTATACCGCCATTATATCTTTTTCTTTAGTTTCTAATAATGAGTCTATCTCTTTAGTATATTTATCAGTCATTTTTTGCACGTTATCTTGTGCTTTTTTTAATTCGTCCTCAGTTATTTCGCCTTCTTTTTCTAACTTTTTAAGTTTATCGTTAGCGTCTCTTCTTTCATTTCTTATTCTTACTTTGAATTCTTCTGAAGCTTTTTTAGCTTGTTTGCAAAGCTCTTTTCTTCTTTCTTCAGTTAATGCTGGAACGTTTATTCTTATAACTTCTCCATCATTAGTAGGGTTTAAACCTAAATCTGAGTTTCTTATAGCTTTTTCTATTTCTTTCATTGCACTTTTGTCCCAAGCACTTATCATTAAAGTTCTTGGTTCTGGTACCGATATAGACCCAACTTGATTAATAGGAGTTGGAGTTCCATAATAATCTACTCTTATTTTGTCTAACATTTGTGCATTAGCTCTACCAGCTCTTATTGTTGAAAATTCAAATTTTAAAGCTTCTATTGTTTTATCCATTTGTTGTTGTAATTTGTTTTGTACTTCTTTCATTTTTACTCCTCCTTCGTTTAATTAGTTTATTAATGTACAATTGTTCCTATATTTTCTCCGTACACTGCTTTTAATATATTCTCTGTTGTTAACTCAAATACCTTTATTGGAATACTATTATCCATACATAAAGACGTTGCAGTTGAGTCCATAACTTTTAATTCTTTTTGTAGTACTTCTATATATGATAATTCATCAAACTTTTTAGCATCAGCATGTAAAACTGGATCTTTATCATATACTCCATCAACTTTTTTAGCTAATAATATTATTTCAGATTCCATTTCTGCTGCTCTTAGAGCTGCTGCTGTATCAGTTGAGAAATATGGATTTCCAGTTCCCGAACCAAATATTACAACTCTCTCTTTTTCTAAATGTCTTACAGCTTTTCTTCTTATATATGGTTCTGCAATTTCTTTCATTTCTATTGCAGTTTGTACTCTAGTTTGTACACCTATGTTTTCTAAGGCATCTTGTAGTGCCATAGCATTCATAACTGTAGCAAGCATTCCTATGTAGTCAGCTGTTGTTCTGTCCATACCTTCAGAAGTTCTTCCTCTCCAGAAGTTTCCTCCACCTACTACAACAGCAACTTCAACACCAATTTCTTGTACTTTTTTAATAGCAACTGCTATTTCATTCACAACATCATTGTTTATTCCAAAACCTTTATCACCCGCTAGTGCTTCTCCGCTTAGTTTTAGTAATACTCTTTTGTACTTAGGTTTATCCATAGAAATCCTCCCGTCTGCATTTCATATACATCATTTTTATTATTTATTTTTTAAAAAAGAGAACACATAAGTGTTCTCTTTTGGTTAACTATTACTTAAGTTGCTTAGCAACTTCTTCAGCAAAGTTTTCTTCTTTCTTTTCTATACCTTCACCAACTTCGAATCTTACAACTCTACCAACTTGTATGTCTGAACCAACTTCTTTAGCAGTATTAGCTACTAATTTCTTTATAGTTAAATCAGAATCTTTTACGAATACTTGTTCTAATAAACAAACTTCTTTTAATTCTTTTTCTAATCTACCTTTAACCATTTTTTCTACTATGTTAGCAGGTTTTCCTTCGTTTAATGCTTGAGCAGTTAAAACTTCAGTTTCATGAGCTATATAGTTTTGATCAACATCATCTCTTGAAACATATTTAGGATTCATAGCAGCAACTTGCATAGCTATATCTCTTCCCATAGTTAATACTCTTTCATCTCTAGCTTCAGTTAATAATTCAACTAAAACACCTATTTTTCCAGCTCCGTGTATGTATCCAGCTATTTGACCTTCAGTAGTTAATTTTTCAAATCTTCTGAAGTCTAATTTTTCACCTATTTTAGCTATTCTATCATTTAAAACGTCTCTTAATGCTTTTCCTTCAGCATGTTTTTCTTCTAATAATGCTTCTATATCAGTATTTTCAGTAGCTAATGCCATTGCAGCAGCATCCTTAACGAATACTTTGAAATCTTCGTTTTTAGCAACGAAGTCAGTTTCTGAGTTTACTTCTACTATTGCAGCAGCAGTGTGATCAGCATTTACTTCTATAGTAACTAATCCTTCAGCAGCAACTCTATCAGCTTTCTTAGCAGCTTTTGCTAAACCTTTTTCTCTTAATATATCTATTGCTTTTTCCATGTTAGCTTCAGCTTCTTGTAAAGCTTTTTTACAATCAAGCATTCCAGCTCCTGTAGTTTCTCTTAATTCTTTAACCATTTGTGCAGTTATGTTAGCCATTATTGTTCCTCCTATATATTCTAAATGGTAAGGGACCCCCCTTACCATTTATTTTTTTTTATTGTTCTTGAGCTTCTTCCTCAACAACTTCTTCTTCAACACCTTGTCTACCTTCTATTACAGCAGTAGCCATTGCACCAGTTATTAATTTAACCGCTCTTATAGCGTCGTCATTTCCTGGTATTGGGAAATCTAATTCATCTGGATCACAGTTTGTATCAACTATACCAACTACTGGTATACCTAATCTGTGAGCTTCTTGTATAGCTATATTTTCTTTTCTTGGGTCAACTACAAATATAGCTCCTGGTAATTCAGGCATCTCTTTTATTCCGCCTAAGTATTTTTCAAGTTTTTCTTTTTCAGCGTTTAATTTTATAACTTCTTTTTTAGGAAGAACGTTGAATACACCTTCAGCTTCCATTTTTTCTAATTCTCTTAATTTTTTAATTCTTGTTTGAATTGTTTGGTGGTTAGTTAGCATTCCACCTAACCATCTTTCGTTTACGAAGAACATTCCACATCTTTCAGCTTCTTCTTTTATAGCTTCTTGAGCTTGTTTCTTAGTTCCTACGAATAAGATTGGTTTTCCAGTTTCAGCTACTTCTTTAACGAATTTGTAAGCTTCTTCAACTTTTTTAACTGTTTTTTGTAAATCTATTATATAGATTCCGTTTCTTTCTGTAAAGATGAATCTTGACATTTTAGGATTCCATCTTCTTGTTTGATGTCCGAAATGAACACCAGCTTCTAATAATTGTTTCATTGATATTACTGACATTTCGTACCTCCTTGGTTTTGTACCTCCGGCATGATCAACTCCCTAAAAAACCCTCATGTGGCACCTTTTAAGGATCCCATGGCCGTGTGTGATATTTATATTTTATTTTTTCACCTCTGATAGTATAACATAGGGAAAAATAAATTTCAATATAATTTAATATAACCTTACATTTTAATTATTAACTAATTTTGGGATATTAATCGGCAAACAAAATTTTTATTCTTGTTTTTAATGAAATATCACACAAATCTTCTTTACTTATAATTTTATTCGTCCCTAAAATTTCTCCATCATCATTATAGTATTTTATTACACCTAATACATCACCTTTTTTAATAGGTAATTTAATCTCCTTAAATGTGAGTTGTGTGTTTATATTTTCATCATTTTTTTTCACTATGATTAAATCGTCTTCACATTCTAAGGTGATTTCTAACTCATCTAATCCCTTCAAATATTTTTTACCAATTAAGTCTTCTTTAGTCATAACTTTTTGTGTGGTAAAATTTTCCTTACCATATTTAAGCATTGCAAGACAAGCTTGTATCCTTTTATTTTTATGATTTGCACCAAGAGATACCCCTATCAATCTATTTTCTATATTTTTAGTATCTTCATTGATTTTCATAGAAAAGGCTAAACAATACCCTGCATTACCTGTGTATCCTGTTTTTATTCCATCTACCTCAGGTATTATGGAAAGAAGTCCATTTGTATTATTTTTACAAAAATCTCTTTGAGAATAAGTATAAGTTTGCATATCAGTTATAGCTGTCACTTCTTTTTCATAATTGTCCATCATAAACTTACCTAATTTAGCAATATCTCTAGCGGTTGAGATATTTTCTTTTGGTGGCTTTTTCGGATCAGCCAAACTATATATAGGAAGACCATTACAGTTTACAAATGATGTATTTGTCATTCCTATTTCTTTTGCTCTTTTATTCATTCTCTTCACAAAGTTTTCTTCACTTTTTCCAATATGTTTTGATATTGCTACTGCTGCATCATTTCCTGACACTATCATTAACCCCTTCATAAGCTCTATTAAAGGTATTTTTTCGCCTTCTTTTAACTTGTAAGAAGATCCTCTTACTTTTGCTATATCTTTATCTACAACAATTATATCTTGAGGGCTTACTTCTTTGTTATTGATAGCTTCAATAGCAATTAAAAATGTCATCATCTTGCTAAGGCTTGCTAAAGGTCTTTTTTCGTCAGGATTTTTTGCATATAAAACTCTAGCAGTGTCTTGATCAATTAATATGGATGACTTAGAAAACTTGTCTACATTTGTATTTTCACCATAAGAAATACTAGGAGTAATAATACTTATAATGATTAGTAAAATCAGTAATACTTGTGCTCCTTTTTTCAAAATTCTCACCTTCTTGGTAACTTTAGTCTAAATTATTTTTCCCCTTTAAGTGAGTAATAATCTTGAATTATTTTCTAGGATTACTTTATCAATCTTGAAAACAATACAGATGTCCATGTAGCATGTATTGTTATTCCTAAAAAAACCTCTATACAAACTAGCATTTTGCCTAAAAATCCAAAGGCAATAATATCTCCATATCCAACGGTACTAAATGTTACCATTGAAAAATACCAAGCTTCCCCATAAAAAGTAATAAGTTCATAAAGCGAATATGTATTTTTTAACAAATTTACTTTTATTAATCCATATTCAAGACTTTTCATTCCTATAAACAAATAAACAAAAGCAAATATACTTATTATAGAAAAACTTATTATTAGCAATTTTATAGGTCTTTCTCCATAACCTATAAGATGTTTTGATAAAAAATCAAAAAAATCATTAACTAAATAATCCTTGTATCCATTGTATTTCTTGCTTTTCAAGAAATTACTAGCATAATTTCTTTCATTATAATAATAATAACCAATATTCTCATTATCTTCTGTTATTTTTGCCTGAATTCTTGCTATTTTATAATTATTTCTACCACAAATAGAGTTTTCTTCATTATAATAGGTATCTTTTAAGATAAATTTTGTATATGGAGAAAAAACTATTCCATCTAGCCGTGGAAAATTTATACATTTCTCTACTATAAGCTTTTGACCATTGAAATCTGATTTTTGAAATACTTCTTCGTTTACATATTTTGAATTAAAAATAGTTTTATTAAATATACAATTTCCTAAAAAAGTTGATTGTTTAAAATTAACGTATGATTCAAAGTTTGCGTTTGTAAAATCTACTGATTTTTTAAACATAAAATTACTAAAGTTTACTTCATCTTTAAATGTAGCTTCACAAAATTTCAATTTTTCATACTCAAAATTTATTATTTTATTAATATCAAATTCATCTTCAAAGCGAAATCCTGTAAAATCGCTAATTTCACCTTTTTTTATATATGCATCAAACAAAGCTATTTCTCTTTTATTTTTATTTTCTTTGTGAAAAAGACAGTAACCAGATGAATCAGCATGTCTACTGCATGTTAAATTTCTATCTTCATTAGAAACCCACTTACAATTCATTTTTGCCTCCTATCAGTAATATCTATTATTAGTTTTTATTAATATAATTTTTATATTCATAATTAATTACGTTGATTTAGTTCTTCCCAAGTAATGCTATTTTAAATGAAACCTATATAATTAATATATTTAATTGAAAGGAGATAACACTTACTAATTCCATATATGTTTCTAACGATAGTACTTCCTTACCAAAATCTCCTAAACTTAGCAAATCTATAGGGAGCTTTATAGAAAATAGTGCTTTTAAGATAAATACGTGTAATTATAAATGTGCTTACAATTTACAAGCCTTAGTATTGAGATTATATGCAAGCTTTTTAATTTTTTTAATTCAAAAAATATAATCTTCACACCAAGTGTCGTATACTCTTTAAATTATTTTATTAAAGAGTTCTTAAAAGAAAGTAATCATGTGATCATCTCCATCAATGAATATAGATTGTACTTAAGGTGGACGATGTGCAGGTACTTTAAGGCTGCTTTATTAGCAAAAAATAAATAATATTAACCTCAAAACTCATAATTTTATTTTTTATAATGTATCAAGAACATTTTTTGAATATTAAAAATTTTCAGAATTTTCAATATTTTAATTGACTTAAACTCGTCCTACTCATACAATATATATTATAAAAATAAAACAAATTAAAGGTGGGTGTTAAATATGAATAATAATTCAACTTCTAATAATTTAGCTTTAACTGAAAAAGGATACGAAGAAATAGCTTACTCTTGTACAAATTTTAACTTAGATGGCGAACCTTCTTTTGCCGACTCTAGTGTTAATTTCTTTGGGGTAAGTAGTGGACTTATATATACTAATTTAGATACTACTACTTTTGAAAATTGTTAATTATTGAGTTCTCCAAAAATAAACCTATAGCTAGCTAGCCATAGGTTTATTTCTTATGTATTTTATAAAACTTACATACACTATGCAAAGTATGATAGAATATAAGTATAGTGTAAAATTTTGATAAGTTAATCCCAATTGTCAAAGTAAATTTTTTATAAGGGGTGATTCTTACATGTTCAACAAAAATGATTATATAATTTATGGAGCAATGAGTGTTTGTAAAGTTGTAGATATTATTGAAGAAGAAAATATCTACATAGGTCGTAAATCCTATTATGTAATACAACCAGTGTATTCTGATAAAAATACTATCATTAAGGTTCCTACAGATAACAAAAAAGTATTTATGAGGCATCTTTTATCAGAAAAAGAAGTAATGTCTATTATTAAAAGTATTCCTAACATAGAGGTACTTAAAATAGATAACGATAGGCAAAGAAGTGAGCACTTCAAGTCAGTAATAAAAAATAGTGTGTGTGAATAATAGGCTTGTGTTGGAGTTTTTACAAGGTGTAAATTGGAACAGCGAACATGATAAAAAATAGAAAAGTAGA
>OIFU01000408.1_pt1 | contig 21088 bp, 18 predicted proteins | sample 1582141 | NCBI WGS metagenome assembly OIFU01 (sample SAMN07501047, study PRJEB24779) | human gut metagenome | isolation source: stool | host: human infant | place: USA: Pittsburgh, PA
TTTTTTCATTTCCTCTCGTTGTTAGGCCAAATCTTAATTCCATAATTTGCTTTTCTCTATCAGATAATTTATCTAATGCCATAAAAAGCAAATTCTTATCTATTTCCTCTTCAATAATTTTATATATTTCATCATTCTCTGTTCCAAGCACATCAGATAGTAATAATTCATTACCATCTAAATCAGTATTTAATGGCTCATCAAATGATACTTCTGCCTTTTTCTTATTATTTTTTCTAAGATACATTAATATTTCATTTTCTATACATCTAGATGCATACGTTGCTAATTTAATATTTTTATTTGATTTAAATGTATTAACAGCTTTTATAAGACCAATTGTTCCTATTGATATTAAATCTTCGACATCTATACCTGTATTTTCAAATTTTCTAGATATATATACTACTAGTCGAAGGTTTCTTTCGATTAATATAGTTTTTGCACTCTCATCTTTTTCAAGCCTGTCTATTAATAACCTTTCCTCATCTGGTTTTAGAGGTGGAGGCAATATATTTACACCGCCCATGTAATACATACCATTAGGTTTAATTATACCTAATTTAGAACCTATATTTACTAGCCAAGAGTTTATTTTCCACTTCATTTTCATTAATGTTAATTTCAATTATAACCCTCCCCATTTTAAGACCTAAGAAAGTATACTCGGATTTAATATAGCATTATAATTGTCGTCTTTAAAATTAGATATGCCAAGTACAATATTTCCTATCTTTTTATTATCAATTTGTAAATAGTCGGCTTTAAATCCCAGTATCATACTAGTTTTATTACTAGTCGCGTGGTTATAAGGGATCAGCCTTACCCTGGATGATATATCTTCACTTAAGCTGTTGATGATTTCTTCTGCCAAAAGTACATCAACATATTCATAACTATAATTTTCAGGCAAATATTTGTTTAACAAAGAAGAATTTATCATAACTACATCACTTTTACTTAAAGGATCTTTTAGCAAGTTACCACTATCTAATAGTGCTATACACTTAAGATCTTCTCCAAGAAATGATATTGTAATTTCCTTGGTAAATTCTTTAATATGACTTATTAATGTAATATCCGAATATATTTTTTTTAGTATAAGACAACTAATATATACGGAAATTATTACAAAAGAAATTTTTATGTGTTCTATACCTGTAAAATAAATTATAAAATATGTACCTCCACAGATAAAAAAGTTTACCAAAAAAAATATTGTAAGTATTCTTATAAATTCATTTTTATCTGTGGAAACAAATGATATTAGTCCTATAATTACAATAAATATTATTTTTGAGGGTAATGTATATAATAAATAAAACTTTGGAAATAAATAAACAACAGAATAAATAGTTCCAACTACTGCTCCTATTATTTTTTTTTTATAAGAATTTACATTTTTTGTAAGTATAGAAGTACAACTTATAATAATATAATTTATTAATAGGTTTTCAATAATGTAAAGATCCAAATACATTAATTACTCCCCCTTTTTATGTTTATATTATAAGCTAGTGTAAAAAAATAATGTGTCACTTTTAACAGTCGAAATCCAATTACTTTAATATAAAAAAACACAAAAAAAGGAAAAATTCTTCTTTTTCCTTTTTTTAATAATATTTTACTTCTTTTTTATTGGTATAAAAAGATATATATTGTTCATAATTTGTTATAATTAATAATTTTCTTTATAGTTTATAATATGCACTCTAAATAGAGATTATAACAAAAAAATAAGAAGCTTGAGCTTCTTATTTGACTATGTATATTTACTATTTTCTATTTCTTCTTAAGAAGACTGGAATTGGTGGTAAATCATCATCTATATCATGAGACTGCTTTTTAGCTTCCACTTTTTCCTCAACTTTTTCTTCTTTTGTTACTGCAACCTCTTCTACTACAGCTTTTTTGGTAACTATCTCTGAAGGTTTATTAGTTCCTCTATTTTTAAATGAACTTTCAAAACCTTGAGATGGATTAGTTTCAAATCCTGTAGCTATCACAGTTATAACTATATCTTCTCCTAAGTCTTCTCTTATAGAAGTCCCGAATATTATATTTGCTTCTGGATCACATGATTCTGTAACTAAACTTGATGCAGCATTAGCTTCAAATAATGTTAAGTTTGCTCCACCAGCAACATTAAGTAATACCCCTTTAGCTCCTTTTATAGAAGTTTCAAGTAATGGCGATTGTATAGCCTCTTTAGCTGCTTCTATAGCTCTATTTTCTCCACTAGCATTACCTATACCCATATGAGCTAATCCTTTATCCTTCATTATAGAAGTAACATCAGCAAAGTCTAAGTTTATAAGACCTGGCATTTTTATTAAGTCAGATATGGATTGTATACCTTGTTTTAATACATTATCTGCTATAGAGAATGCATCTACCATAGATGTATTCTTTTGTACTATTTGTAAAAGCCTATCATTAGGTATAGTTATTAATGTATCCACATTAGCTTTTAAATCTTTTATACCATCTTCAGCATTTTTCATTCTTATTTTACCTTCGAACCCAAAAGGTTTAGTTACAACACCTACAGTAAGTATCCCCATTTCCTTTGCTAACTTTGCAACTATCGGTGCAGCACCTGTTCCAGTTCCTCCACCCATACCTGCAGTAACAAATACCATATCTGTTCCGTCAAGTAAACTTACGATTTGTTCTCTACTCTCTTCAGCAGCTTTTTTTCCTACTTCAGGCTTAGCTCCCGCACCTAATCCTCTAGTTAACTTTTCTCCGATTTGAATTTGATTTTCTGCCATAGACGATAATAATGCTTGTTTGTCTGTGTTTATAGAAATAAATTCTACTCCTTTTACTTCTTCTCGTATCATTCTGTTAACAGCGTTGTTTCCACCGCCACCAACACCAATAACTTTTATAACAGCATCATTGTTGTCAGTTTCTATATCAATTCTATTATTATTCATTATTTTTTAACCTCCCTATCTTCTGAATTAAACAGTTATGTATTATGATTATATCATTTTACTTATGTTTTTTGTTAAACAACTATTTTATTCCATAAAAATACCAATTCTTACTCTTATTATTATATATACATAATAGATAATTAACAATTAGTCTCGTATCTTGTCAAATAATATGGATAAGTATTCATTTAAATAAAATAATATAAAAGCTTCCTATTCTCTATATTATTATACTCTTAATAGTAATGATTTGAAAATAGATATTTCCTAATTTTATGAAAAAGTTCAAATATTTATCTTTTAAGTTTAAGGAAATATTTTGTGATAGTAATTTACACTATTTGCCTACTTTAAATTTTACTGTGAAAAGATAGTAATATTCAAGTAATTTTTTATATTATTTATGCTTTTTTCTATTTTTTAAATATTTTTTAATTTGAATAAGGACTATATAATACATAGTTGTTATAAGTAAAGTCTATTTTTCCATAAAATTCTTTTCTATTTTGTAAATCTATTAGAACTTTACTAAGCTTTTCTATATTTTTTTCTATGTTCTTATCTTTATTAAGGCATATAGTAAGTCCAGTTTTTCCCCTCATACTAATTCCAGTTTTTTTTCTAAAATCAATTGTTTTAATTTGTATTAATATATTTTCTTCATCTAATTTATTATATAGTGTCAATAGCTCATTTTTATCTTCTTCATCCTTAAATTTTAAAGTTTTCTTCTTTAATGTATAATTGATAAATATAACTAAATCATCATTTTTTATCTCTTTCAATTCATCCACAAATTTTCCTTTATTGTCTATATAACAATAAGACTTACCATTATACAAGGGGCCAATAATATTCTTTTCCTTTACATTTACCATCAGTTTATTTGGTATCTTCCTTTTTATTTCGCAATCTTCAACATAGTTGCTTTCTTTAACTTTATATTCTAAATCTTGTAAATTATAGAAAAAAATATTCTTATTTTTATCTAAACTTAAAAGATTGTTAACATCTTCGTTTGATAAGTATTTATTATTGCTTATTACAACCTGCTTTAAAAAAAAGAAATCACTTTTTAAGAAGAAACATGTTCCAAAGGTTAGCAATAAAGAAAAAAATAAGATTCCCATAAGTTTATTAGTATTTATTTTTTTTCTTTTTTTCAAACACACCCCTCCTTAACTTTATTATATATAAAATACTTCTTTCATACTTGAAAATCCTACCAAAGTTTTTCTTTTTAGTAAGCAAATTATGACAAAAAATATAAAAGGCCTAAAAGACCCTTTATACTTTCTTTATATCTGCTCCTAAATTATTTAATACCCCTTCTATATTTTCATATCCTCTTTCCACATGATATATATTACTAATTTCACTTTCTCCCTCAGCTGCAAGGGATGCTATAATCAAAGCTGCCCCGCCTCTTAAATCTGGTGATTTAGTTTTAGCTCCACATAACTTATTTACTCCGTTTACTCTACATAAATGGCTACTTATAATCTCTGTGTTTGCTCCCATTTTATTAAGTTCACTACAATGCATAAAACGATTTTCAAAAATTGTCTCATAAAAAATATTATTTCCTTCACTCAAAGTCATAAGAGCCATCATCTGAGCTTGCATATCTGTTGGATAATTAGGATGAGTATCAGTTTTCAAAAAGTTTATTGCTTTAATTCTCTGTGGAGAAGTTAATATAAGACCTTCTTTAGTATATTCAATATCACATCCTGCTTTTATTAAAGTATTATTTATAGGTTCCATATGGGACCTTACTATTTTATCTACTTCCAAATACCCTCCCGTAATTGCACTTGCAACCATATAAGTTCCTATTGCAATCCTATCAGGAATAACAGTATGTTCTACTTTATCTAATTTATCTACACCTTGTATTTCTATAAAATCGCTTCCTGCACCATTAACTTTTGCTCCCATTTTATTCACATAATCCTGTAAATCCTCTATTTCTGGTTCCTTAGCCGCATTATATATTCTTGTTATCCCTTTTGCTTTTACTGCTGCTAAAATAATATTCTCCGTAGCACCTACACTTGGACTATCAAGAATTATATCATTTCCTATAATTTCTTTTCTTTCACAGTCTATAATACATCCTTCTTCTATTTTTACCCCCAGCTGTCTCAAGGAGTTTAGATGTAAGTCTATAGGTCTTTTACCTATTGCACAACCCCCTGGCTCATATATTTTAACATGTTCTAATCTACTAATCATAGCTCCTAGTACAATAATAGAAGATCTCATTTTCTTAACGTATCCTTCATCTATTTCATTTGATGTTAAATTAGAGCTATCGATTACTAAGACATGATCATTAAAATCAATTTTACATCCTATACTCTCTAAGATATCTATCATCGTATAAACGTCAGCTATCAATGGAACGTTATGAATAATATTAATATTTTCATTCAATAAGGATGCAGCCATTAATGGTAAAATGGAGTTTTTCGCCCCTTTTAGACTTAAGGTTCCGTGTATTTTGTTTCCACCAGTTATTAGATATTTAGACAAAATGAACCCCCCTAATCATAATATTAAATCCCTTATTATTAAATATTATGAGTTAGGGGGGGTATGTGTTACTTTTTCTTTATTCCTATTGTTTTTATTTCCTTAGTTTCCTCATTAGAGTTTATTTCTTCAGGTATATCTTTTAATTCTTGCTTTTCTTTTTTTGTTACATTACTGCCTTGTTTTTCATTGTAAGCTTTCATAATTTCATCGTATATTAAGTCTATTGCTTGAGGCTTACCAATATTTTTACTAGCATTAGCCATATCTATTAGTAGTTCTCTATCTCCTAGCAATTTAAATACTACTTCATTTAATCTTTCAGGAGTTAAATCCTTTTCTAATATAGCTATGCCAGCACCTTGAGATTCTATACTCTTAGCATTGTATTCTTGATGATTTTCAGCAGTGTAAGCTTTTGGTATTATTATTGATGGCTTTCCAAGTGCTGTTATTTCTGCTAAAGATATAGCTCCTGCACTTCCTATTACTATATCACTCGCTGCTAGCCCATCGGCCATATTATCTAAATAAGGCATTACTCTTTGATAAGGTTTTAAAGATACTTCACCTAAAGCTTCCATAAATTCATCATAGTATAACTTACCAGTGGCAAATATAAATGCAATATCTTCTTTAACCATATTTTTTATTACAAGTAACATTGCTTCATTAATTTCTTCTGATCCTCCACTACCACCGTAGCAAAGTACCATTTTCTTATCTTCACTTATTCCTAGTTTTTTTCTTGAAGTAGATTTTCTTGCTTGTAAAATTTCTTTTCTTACTGGATTTCCTGTAAGTACTAATTTGTCTCTACTTTCCTCAGGAAACCTTACATGAGAATCTTCAAAACTTGTAAGAACTCTTGTAACCATTTTTGATAGTATTTTATTAGTAACTCCAGGGAATGAGTTCTGCTCATGAACTATTGTTACAGTCTTGTTTAAAGATGAATTAAATAAAACTGGTCCACTTACATAACCACCTGTTCCTATAACTATGTCTGGTTTAAACTTTTTAACAATTTTTCTAGATTGCTCTAAACCTTTACACAGTTTAAAAACTCTTTTAACATTTTCAAAATCTATTTTTCTTCTAAATCCTTGCACTGTAACAGTTTTCAATTCATATCCGTATTTTGGAACTATTTCTGACTCTATACCTTTTTCTGTTCCTACAAATAATATCTCACAATCAGGATTTTCTTCTTTTATTTTGTTAGCGATTGCTATAGCTGGATAAACGTGTCCTCCCGTTCCTCCGCCTGATAGTAATACCTTCATTGCATCATCTCCTGTTAATTAATCTTGACATGTTTTGAGACGTTTAACACTATTCCTATTTCGCCCATAAGCATGGTCAGTGATGTTCCTCCATAGCTTATAAACGGCAGGGCTACCCCAGTATTTGGCATAGTTGATGTGGCAACAGCAATATTTAATGCTGCTTGAATACCAATTAAAGCTCCTATACCTATTACTAACATGCAAGCAAATATGTCTTCACATTTTAGTGCTATTCGGACACATCTATAAACTAATAATATAAATAACATAATTACTAGTATACATCCTATTAAGCCTAATTCTTCACCTATTATAGCAAAGATAAAATCATTTTGTGGTTCTGGTATGTAAAAATACTTTTGTTTACTCTTTCCTAAACCTAAGCCAAATAATCCTCCTGATCCTAACGCATACAAACTTTGTATAACCTGGTATCCTGCTCCCAGTGGATCTTGGAAGGGATCTAAAAATGAGGTAATACGCTTTAGTCTATAAGGCTCTATCATTACTAAAATACCAAATAACGCCACTCCTGATAATCCCATTGCTCCAACAAATTTCATATTCATTCCTGCTACAAATAACATAACAAATGTTACAAGTATTACAGTTCCAGCCGTAGACATATTAGGTTCAAACATTATTAATACAAATATTAGCATAGGCATAAGTAAAAGTGGTAAAACACCTTTTGTCAAAGATTTTATTTTATCGTATCGTTTTTCTATTAGTTTTGCTGTAAATATAACACATGCGAATTTTGCTATATCTGATGGTTGAAAAGTTGCAAATCCAACACCTAGCCATCTTTTTGCACCATTAGCTTCAATTCCAAGAGGTGTTAAAACTAAAAGTAAAAATATTATTGCTATTATAGATACTAGAGTCGCATACTTTCTCCAAACCTTGTAATCTATATTGGACAAAACCATCATTCCTATAAATCCCAGTGTCGCAAATATTAAATCTCTTTTTAAAAAATAATAGGGATCATTGTGTTTAAATGAAGATTGAATATAACTTGCACTAAACACCATGATGATCCCAAAAAATACTAAAATCATTGTAGTATAAAATACTACTGGATCAAAATCAGTCTTCATTCCCCTGTCAACTTGCTTTTTTAAAATTTTACTAGGCATCTGATAGACTACCCTCCATTTCGCAATAAATTGCTTTGAAGGAGTTATTTTAAGTTGTTTACATTATCTTTGAAGTCGCATCCTCTCACTTCAAAACTTTTATACATATCCCAACTTGCACAAGCAGGAGATAAAAGAACTACATCTCCACTTTCGGCTAAGTTGTAAGAAGCCTCTACTGCTTCTTTCATATTATTAACTCTAATTATAGTTTGATAATCTTTTTCTTTTGCACATTGTTCTATTATGCCAGCTGTTTCTCCCATTAAAATTAAAGCTTTAATATTTTCTTTTCCTATTTCTAAAAGCTCATTAAAATCACTTTCTTTATTATATCCACCAGCTATTAATATAACTGGATTTTCATAAGAAGTTATTGCCTTAATTGTTGAATCTGGATTAGTTCCCTTTGAATCATTTACAAACATAATATCATTTAAAGTCTTTACATATTCTAACCTATGCTCTACTGCCTTGAATGTCTTTAATACATGTTTTAATGTTTCTAAATTAATATTAGATACATATGCCATGGCAATAGCTGCCATACAGTTTTCTAAGTTATGATTCCCTGGTAAACTAAGCTCTTTTTTGTTTAATAAAACAATTTTTTCATCTATATCAATAACTATATTGTTATTTTCATCTAAATATACACCTTTATCAAGTTTTTCTTTTCTTGAGAAGAATATTATTTGACCATTACACCTAGAAGATAATTTTCTAACTTCTTCATCATCATAATTTAATATGGCAAAATCATTTTTATCTTGATTTTTAAATATATTAGCTTTTGCAGATATATAATTTTCCATAGTATGATGTCTATTTAAGTGATCTGGTGAAAAGTTCAATATTGATGCAACTTTAGGTTTGAAATCAACAATACTTTCCAATTGGAAAGAGCTTAACTCTGTTATTAAATAAGAATCTTCATTTGTACTTTCTACTGTATCTATAACAGGATTTCCAATATTTCCAACTATATATGTGTCTTTATTATCTGATTTGAATATTTCGCCTACTAAAGATGTTGTCGTAGTTTTTCCATTTGTTCCAGTTATTCCTACAAATATAGGATTTTTAGAAAGTCTATAAGCAAGTTCTACTTCTCCTATTATTTCTATATTACTTTCTTTTAATTTTAGTATAAATGGTAGGTCTAAAGGTACTCCTGGAGATACTACAGCCAAGTCTATGTGATCCACATTCTCTGGATGATATCCAAGGATATACTCTGCATTTTTTATATCTTTTAATTCCAATAATATATCTTTTAATTTTTCTTCATCTTTTATATCATTAACTATTATATTTGCTTCTAATTTATTTAATAATTTAATTGTTGAAACACCTGTTTTTGCCAGCCCAACAAGTAAAATATTTTTATTTTTTAGGTTCATTTTTTTCCCCCCTAATGATTAGAATACTGCTATTATTCCTATCCATGCTAATACTACTGTAGTTATCCAAAATATGAATACAACTCTTGTTTCTGGCCATCCACATTGTTCAAAATGATGGTGGATTGGTGCCATTTTAAATACTCTTTTTCCAGTTAATTTAAATGATAACACTTGTATTATTACTGATATAGCTTCTGCAAAATAAATCCCACCTACTATTGGTATTAAAAGTACTGAGTTTGTTAAAACTGCAAAAGATACTACTGCCCCACCTAAAGCCATAGAACCTGTATCTCCCATAAATACCTTAGCTGGATATGAGTTAAATCCTAAGAAACCTAAACAAGCTCCACCAGTAGCTGCTGCAAGTATAGCAACATCACTATTACCTACAGTAGTTGCTAATATCATAAAGAATGCCGATACTACTAGTGTTACTCCTGATGCTAAACCATCTAATCCATCAGTTAAGTTTACAGCATTTACTGTTCCTATTATTATAAACATCATTATTGGTACATATAAAGGTCCTAAATTAATTACATAATCAGTAAATGGAACCATTATTTGTGTTGCACTTGGTGACGCACTGTATTGATAGTAAGCTACAAATAGTGCAAGTGCAAATTGAAGTATAATTTTTTGGTATGCTTTAAGTCCTAAAGATCTCTTCATTTTTATTTTGATGAAATCATCTAAAAATCCTACAAATCCAAATCCTGTTATACATATTAATCCTACTAATAAGTCTTTGTCTATTTTTGCTCTCGTAAGTCCAGTAATAAGAATAGCTATTATCATTATTACTCCACCCATAGTCGGTGTTCCATTTTTTTGTAAATGAGTTTGGGGCCCATCATCCCTAACCGTTTGACCAAATTTGAATTTTGCTAACATTGGTATAAATATTGGTCCTAGTATAACTACTATTAAAAATGCGATTATCGCTGTATACGTAAGCTGTGTTATTCCTAACATAATATAAAACTCCTCTCCCTAGTTCGCTAATTATTTTGTCTATTTATTAAGATGTTCAACAATTTTTTCTAGATGCATTCCTCTCGATGCCTTGACTAAAATAGTGTCATTTGCTTTTATAATCTCATCTAGTTTTTCAATTGCTTCTTCTTTTGTCTCAAAATGATAAAGATTGTCAGGATTCATATTACTTTCTTTTAATTCTTTTACTATAAACTCTGCATCCTTTCCTATTGCTATTAGTATATCTACATTTTCTAACGCTGCTTTTCCTACTTGTCTATGGCCAAATTCTGCAAATTCACCCATTTCAAACATATCTCCAAGTATTGCTACTCTTCTACTTTCATATCTGCCAAGAATGTTTAGTGCCGCAGTCATAGAATCTATACTAGCATTATAAACTGAGTCAATTATAGTTAAATTATTATTTTTTATAATGTCTAATCTATTTTTTGTACATTGGAAATTTTTTAAACCGTCTTTTATTTCCTCTATTGTCATATTAAGATTAATTCCTACTAATATGGCTGCCATAGCATTGTATATATTGTGTTTTCCAACTGTTGGTATGAAAAATTCTTCTTTTTTTCCATCAATAACTGCTCTGAAATTTATACTATCTTCATCCATTTCAAAAGATTCACAATATATATCATTGTTTTTTTCAAATCCGAAAGTTTTTAATTTGTAAACTAAGTCTTTATTTTTTAAAGTTTTTAAACAATCATCATCTCCGTTTACTATTAATAACGAACTTTCATCAAAGTTTGTTGTTATTTCCATTTTAGCTTTAAATATTCCATCTCTACTTCCAAGATGCTCTACATGAGAATATCCAACATTAGAAATTATACCTATTTGTGGATGTACTATGTTTACTAAATATTCAATTTCATTAAACCCACTCATTCCCATTTCTATTACTGCACATTCGTGTCCTTTATTTAAGTTAAATAAAGTTAAAGGTACTCCAAATTGGTTGTTTAAGTTTCCTACATTTTTTAGTGAATTATATTTTGCACTAATTGTAGAGTGTACCATATCTCTAGTAGTTGTTTTTCCTACACTACCCGTAACAGCTATAAACGGTATTTCAAATTTGTTTTTGTAAAATCTAGCAATATCACCAAGAGCTATTTCCGTGTTGTTTACTTCTATTACATTAATTTCTTTATTCTCTATGTCAACGTTGTTATTTTTATTTTTTATAATAGTTTTACAGCCTTGATTTATAGCTAAATTAATGAAATCATGCCCATCTAAGTTCTCTCCAACTATAGCAACAAAAACATTGTCTTTACTTGCTTTTCTACTGTCTATTACTATATCGTTTACTAAAATTTCTTCGTTACACTTTGAAACCAGTTGTCCTTCACTAGCAAGTATTAACTCTTTTATAGTTAAATATTCCATTTTAACCTCCTTATTCATTTTTAATTTCATACTTATCTTTATAAAAGGCAATGCATTATATACATCGCCTTTTATACATTTATCTTAATAATTATATACCATATTAACTTTTTTTTGAAGGTATTTATAAGTTTCTATAATATTAATTATCAAAATAAATGGATATTAGAGAACCTTCGTTTACGCTAACTCCAGGTTTTGGAAACATATCTTTTATTATTGTTTCCTCTTTTATATCCACATCATTATCAATATTAGCCTCCAATTTAGCCTCCTCTAAAACTTTTGTTGCATCTTCTATAGTTAAACCTCTGACATCAGGCACACTTACTTTATTTTTAATGTTTTCAGATTTTTCTTCTTCTGTATACTCAGGTTCTACACCCAAGTATTTTAATGTATTGCTCATTACTTCTTTAATAATAGGTCCTGCAGTAGTTGAACCAAATTGCATAACTCCTGTAGGCTCATCTACTATTGCAAGTACTACAATCTCTGGATCATCAGCTGGTGCCATCCCAATAAAGGAACAAACATAATGGCCTTGAGCATAAGACCCATTTATAACTTTTTGTGCAGTTCCTGTTTTTCCACCTAATCTATATCCTGGTAAATATGCTATCTTACCTCCACCATCTGTAACAACAGATTCCATTATTTCTCTCATTTGAGCGGATGTTTCTTTTGATATAACTTGCTTAACCTGTACAGGATCTATTTCTTTAGTTATATTTCCTTTGTTATCTGTATATGACTTTACTAACCTTGGCTCCATTCTATTTCCATCATTCACTATGGAACATACTGCTGTAATAAGTTGAATAGGAGTTACTGATATGGATTGGCCAAAGGAAATTGTTGCTAATTCAACAGGTCCTACATCCTTCTCTTTATACATTATACTGCCTGCTTCACCAGGTAAATCTATACCTGTTTTTTTATTTAATCCAAAAGCTTCTATGTAATCATACATTTTTGCAACTCCAAGTCTTCTTCCAACTTCAACAAATACTGGGTTACAGGAGTTTTGAACACCTTGTTTAAATGTTTCAGCTCCATGAGGTCTATAAGATCTCCAACATTTTATTTTTTGTCCTTCAACCATTACACTGCCACTACAAGTAAATTTATCATCTTGCTTAACAACACCTTCTTCCAGCCCTGATGCTGAAGTTATAAGCTTAAATGTTGAACCTGGTTCATATGTATCACTTACTGCAGTATTTCTCCACATTGTTGAATATGCTTTTATTTTTTCATTATCACTTTTACACTCTTCTAATAGTTCTTCATATGCAGGATAAATCGCTTTTGTTGGAGTATTCGGATCATAATCAGGTTTTTTCACCATTGCTTTTATATCACCTGTTTTAGGATCCATTGCAATTATAGTAACTTTACTTGCATTATTTTCTTCATAAGCTTTTTGTGCAGCCTTTTCACAATAATGTTGAATTACTTCATCAACAGTTAATACCAGCCCATTTCCTGTTGTTGGCTCATAATATTGTTCAGAACCTTGTGGTATTTCTTTTCCTGCTGCATCAGTACTTACAATCAATTTCCCCGAAGTGCCTTTCAATACACTGTCATATTTTAATTCTATACCTGCTACACCTGCTGAATCTGCAGATGTATGTCCAAGTACATAAGATGCAAAGTTACCATATGGATAATATCTTTGGTTGTCTTCTGCCACCCATATTCCTGATAATCCCGCCTTTGTAATTTTATCTGCAGTATCATCATCAATCCATCTTTTTACTTTAACTAAAGCCATATTTTTCTTATTTACCTTCTTGTATATATCATCATATTTTTCATCTAATATTTTTGCCAGCTCTTCCGATGTTTTTTTCGCATCTTTTACTTCAACTGGTTTACACCATACTGTGTATTTTGTAACACTTACTGCTAACTCCTTCATATTTGTATCGTATATAGTTCCTCTTTTAGCTTCTATTGGAATTTCTCTTGTCTGTTGTTCTGATGCTTTCGTACTAAGCCATTCTCCTTTAACAAGTTGTAAATATCCTATCCTAAATATCAATCCTAAAAACAAGGAGCATGCCAAGACCATTACTATAACTAATCTCTTCCTACTATTTATTTTTATCTTCATTAATAACCTCCTTTTCTAACTGTTTAAGTCAACATATCTCATTTGACTTTCATTAGGGTAATCCATATTTAACTTTTCTTTTGCATTTTCTTCTATATTAGTAATGCTTGAGTTTTTTAGTTGTTCCATTTTTAAACCATCTAAAGCTATTTCTTCTTTTCTCAACTGTTTTTTTAATGTATTAATTTCATATTTATAGTTTGATACAATAACATTACCACATAAATTTATGATGATTATTGATACCATAGGAAATACGAACAAAATAGGCTTAACTACTCTTTTTATTTTTCTCTTTCTATATCTATTCTTTTTTCTCTTTTTATATTCATTTATGTTTTTTACTCTTTTCTTTTTATCCAAAAAATCACCTCCGTCTTCTGTGATATATACATATTTAGTTATTTTATATCTTTCCTCCTTTAATGATCTATACAAAAATTCATACATAAAAGAGTATAAATTTATATATATAGAATATTTTTTTAAAAAATTTATGATTTATTTTATTTTTTTGAAGTATTAACTAGAATTAAATATCTTCATTTTCTTTATATTTTTAGTAAAGTAATTTATACTTAAATTAATATTTCTTTAAAAGGGATAATTATTATGGATGAAATAATTAAAGCCTGTGAAAAATTAGAACCGTGGCTAATTAAAGTTAGAATAGAATTACATAAAAGTGCTGAACTTAGCTTTAAAGAATACCAAACAAAAAATATATTAATAAAATATTTAGACGAAATAAATATGAGTTATAATATCATAAAAGATTCTACTGGAATTGTAGCTTTATTAATGCTAACTCTCCAATTACCATTGGAATAAGAGCCGATATGGATGGTTTACCCATAGAAGAAAAGTGTAATATAGATTATAAATCTGAAAATAAAGGTGTAATGCATGCTTGTGGTCATGATGCTCATTTAACAATAGCCCTAGGACTTTGTAAAATATTAAATAAATTTAGATATAGGTTAAAAGTAAATGTTAAGTTTATTTTTCAACCTGGAGAAGAGATTGGTGGTGGTAAAATAATAATAAATAATGGCGTTTTAGAAAACCCAAAAGTAGACTATATCTTTGCATTACATGTTGCTCCTCACCTCTTATGTGGGTCTATGGAAATAAAAGCAGGTATAATGGCAGCTTCCACTGATAGATTGCATATCACTGTAAAAGGTAAAAAAAGTCACGGAGCTTATCCTCATGAGGGTATTGAGGCAATAGTTACTTCATCTTATTTAATTTCATCCTTACAAACTATTGTAAGCCGAAATATAGATCCCAATCACTCCGTCGTCATCACCTTTGGTAAAATTTGGGGTGGCGAAAAAGGAAATATAATTTGCGACGAAGTTAATTTAGTGGGAACCTTAAGAACACTAAATAATGAGGATAGAAATTTATCAAAGAAAAGAATAAAAGAAATTTGCACTCATGTTGGCGAGACTTTCAATAGTTCCATTACTATTGATATAAAAGAAGGCATCCCTCCCTTAATAAATGATGCAGAGTTAGTAAGTAAAATCATAAGAAATGGAGTTGAACTTTTAGGTAATGATAACGTAATTATAAAGGATAAATCTTCCTTGGGAGCTGAAGATTTTGCGTATTTTTTACAAAAAACAAAGGGTGCTTTTTTCAATATAGGATGTGCTAATGATACTATTAATTCTCCCATACATACTTCCACATTTAATATCGATGAAAACTGCTTGCTTATAGGTGTACTTTTACAATAAAAAAATATTTTTATGTTTCAATAAAAGGAGGTATATATGAGAAAGTCATTGTTATTGATTATATTAATATCTACTACTATTATTTTTTATGGTTGCAATAAAAATTCAAATGAAGACAACCCTGTTTCCCTGTATTCTGTAGATATAAGTTCACTAAATAATAAAAAAATATTGGATGTAATACATGATGAAAGTTTAGAAGAAGGTGTTTATCAAATAATAACAGATAGTAATAAATATATTTTTTTCAAAGGTCTCAAAAATGAATATGTAGATATAGATTCAACACTTGATAATAAAACTCTAATAATAAGTTGTAATACTTCAACATCTTCAGAAGATAGCAATAAGCTTTATGTTATAAGAGAAAAAAATACTACTTCTTCAAGCGATAAAAATATATTTTTTGATACCATTCTTTTAAAAATAAATGATAACGAAGTTCCTTTTAAATCTATTCAAACAATATAAAAAGCTCATTTAAAATGAGCTTTTTATATTTCATGCAATTTCCACTTACTTCCCTTATATCTAGTAATAAAAAATATTGCTCTAAATATCCAGTCAATACTCATAGCTACCCATACACCAAAAACTCCCATATTCATATATCTTCCCAATATATAACTGAAACCAATTCTAAAAATCCACATAGATAAAGTAGCAACTATCATACAAAATTTAACATCATTTGCTGCACGAAGAGTGTTTGGAAGTACAAAAGAAACAGTCCAAATAATAATTGATAAGCTTCCATGATAAAAAATAATATTCCTTGAAACCCTTGCTGTATAATCAGATAAATTATATGCTTTTAAAATTAATGGCATACTTATAAAGGTAATTATAACCGCTAATAATATGCTTAAGGTACATATTTTAACTAATTTTCTTGTATAATATTTTGTTTGATTATAATCTCCTGCTCCTATGCATTGGGATGTTACAGAAAGGGTTGCTTGACTAATCGCCATACCCGGTATTATTTGAAAAAGTCCAACTGAATTTGCCACAGCATTGGCTGCAATAGCTGCTGTTCCAAAAGTTGAAATCAAATTTAGCACAATAATTTTTCCAAGTTGAAACATACCATTTTCCAAACTGTTAGGAACACCTATATAAAGTATTTTTCTAATTAATGTTCTATCAAACTTCTTACATATTTTTTTAGATAAATGAATTTGTAAATTTTCATTTCTTATTAAGACAAAAATCACTACAGCAGCCACAACTCTAGAAAAAACTGTTGGTATAGCTGCACCTGCAATTCCTATCTTAAAAATATATATTAGAAAATAATTCCCTATAAAGTTTATTAAGTTCATCATAATTGATATTTTCATGGTGATTTTTGAATTTCCCATAGCTCTAAATAGTGCTGCCCCACCATTATATATTGCTATAAAAGGAATTGACATAAATACTATAGTTAAATAAGTATTAGAATAGCTCATAACATCTTTTTCTATGTGTCCAAAAACTATATTAAGAATAAAATATTTGCTTAAATATCCAATTATCATGACAGTAATCGAGCTTAAAAATAGAAAAAGGATAAGTTGATCTGCACTTTTACATGCTTTATCTTCTTTCTTTTGGCCCAAATATTGGCCTGCTACAACAGCTCCCCCTGTTGCAAGAGCTGTAAAAATATTCATTATAAGAATATTTATACTATCTACTAATGATACTGCTGATACAGCTGATTCCCCTATACTTGCAATCATAATAGAATCAACTAAACCTACTGTCACTAGTAAAAATTGCTCTATTATTAAAGGAAAAATAAGTTTATATAAACTTTTATCAGAGAATAAATATCCATTTGCTTTTGAAGTAACTTCCATAGTATACCCTCCTTGAAATTTTTACCAATAACAATTATAGCAGATATTCACTTTGTATACATAAGTTTCAATCCCTTTAATATAAAAAAGAAGATGAATGTTATCACCTTCCTTTTTCTTAGTTCTATAATGATGCTTTTTCTAAAGCTTGATTTAAATCCCAAATTAAGTCATCTATATCTTCTATTCCCACAGAAACTCTTATCATATCTGGAGTAACTTCTGCCAATTCTTGTTCTTTTTCATTTAATTGAGCATGAGTTGTACTAGCTGGATGAATTACCAGTGATTTAGCATCTGCAACATTAGCAAGGTGAGAGAATATTTGAAGGGATTCTATAAATTTAATTCCTGCTTCCAATCCTCCTTTTATTCCAAAAGTAAATATAGACCCTGGTCCCTTAGGTAAATATTTTTGACCTAAGTCATAATATTTATTTCCTTTTAAACCTGGATAGTTTACCCAAGCAACTTTAGGGTGATTATTTAAAAATTCTGTAATTTTCTTAGTATTTTCCACATGTCTTTCCACCCTCAAAGATAAAGTCTCAAGTCCTATTAATAATTGGAATGCACTTTGTGCACTTAGAGATGCTCCTGTATCTCTTAAGTATTGAGCCAATAACTTTGTAGCATAAGCTGACTTTCCGCAATCCTTAGCATAATTTAATCCATTATAAGATAAGTCTGGTTCTGTTAAGCATGGGAATTTTCCACTTTCTATCCAATCAAAGTTACCACTATCAACTACTACTCCACCTAAAGTTGTTCCATGTCCACCTATAAATTTTGTAGCTGAATGAACAACTATGTCTACCCCATAATCAAATACTTTTACTAAATAAGGTGTTCCAAAAGTATTATCTAACATAAATGGAATTTTAGCTTCATGAGCTATCTCTGCAATTTTTTCTATATCAATAATATTTATTCCTGGATTTCCTATAGTTTCTGCATAAACAAGTCTTGTTTTATCATTTATAGCATCTCTAAAACTTTCTGGATCATCAGGATTTACAAAATGAGTTGTTATCCCTAGTTTAGGTAACATATTTGATAATAAATTAAATGTTCCACCATAAATTGTTGGTGCAGCAACTATTTCATCACCAGCTTGAAGTATATTTAATATAGCTGCATTTATTGCCCCCATTCCTGAAGAAAAAGCCACAGCTCCTACTCCACCTTCAAGTAGTGCCATTCTTTCCTCAAATACAGCCACAGTTGGATTTGATATTCTTGAGTAAATATGTCCATCTGTTTTTAAAGCAAATAAATCTGCACCATGAGCCACACTTTCAAAGCAATATGATGTTGTTTGATAAATTGGAACTGCTCTAGCTCCCGTAGATGAATCTGGTTGTTGTCCCCCATGAATTTGTAATGTTGCAAAGCCTAACTTTCTTTCACTCATTATTTGTATCCCCCTTGTTATTTAATATAAATAATATTAAACAATATATAAAAAACCTTACAAGTTATATCTCATAATATAAAAAAGACTCTTTTATCTTAAAGATAAAAGAGTCTTAATAATCTAAGATTTATCTCTTATCTTTCTTATGTTTCCATAAGTAGGATTTAGCACCTATCTAATATAGGTTGCTGGACTTCTTTGGGCCTATTCCCTCCATCACTCTTGATAAGATTTTTTACTATTAATTTAATAAGTTAATTGTATACATGTTTTTATTATCTTGCAATAAAAAAATTATTTTTTTTGAGCTACTCTAAGTTTTGCACTTCTAGCTCTTGGATTTCTTTCAATTTCTTCATCACTAGGAAGTATTGGTTTTCTTGTTATAATCTTAACTTCTGACTTTTTATCACATTGACAAATTGGAAGCTCTGGTGGACATACACAACTTAAAGCTAAGTCTTTGAATTCATTTTTAACTATTCTATCTTCTAAAGAATGGAAAGTTATTATACAAACTCTTCCTCCCTTATTCATCATAGATACAGCATCCTCTATCATTTTATTTATTACACCAAGCTCATTGTTTACTTCTATTCTTATAGCTTGAAATGTTCTCTTCGCAGGGTGTGGTCCATCTATTCTAGCTTTTTTAGGTATTGCTTTTTTGATAACATCAACAAGCTCACCAGTTTTTTCAATTGGACCATTCGCTTCTCTTTCTTCTACTATGAATTTTGCAATTCTTTTTGCCCAATTATCTTCACCATAATCTTTGATTATCTTAGCTAATTGTTCTTCACTATAAGTGTTTACCACGTCATAAGCAGAAAAATCTTTTCTAACGTCCATTCTCATATCTAATGGTGCATCATGCATATAAGAAAATCCTCTATCAGCTTCATCAAGTTGATGAGAAGATACACCTAAATCAGCAAGTACTCCATCTATTTTGTAAACACCTATTTTTTCCAGCTCTGATTTGAGATTTTCAAAATTACTGTGTACAAATCTTACTCTATCTGAGTACTCAGCTAATCTTTCTTTTGCCGTAGCTATGGCATTTTTATCTTGATCAAATCCTATAAATAATCCTTTATCAGATAATCTCTTTACTATTTCTTTTGAATGACCTGCACCACCCATGGTACAGTCAACATATACTCCATCTTCTTTTATGTCTAAATTTTCAATACATTCATCTAGTAGTACTGACACATGATTAAATTCCATTTTTTCTTCTCCTTAAGAGTTACTAGTTAGCCTCTATTTTTCTTCTTTGATAATATTTTATGTAAAATCAAACAAACTATAATTGTTACTAAACTTATTACTTGAGCCATTCTAAGTTGACCAATCATAAGAGAATCTGTTCTAAGTCCTTCTATGAAAAATCTTCCTATAGAATATAATATTAAATAAGTTATAGCCAATTGACCTTCATATTTTTTCTTTTTTCTAAAACACCATAAGAATATGAATATACCTAAATCCCAGATAGATTCATATAAAAATGTTGGATGAACTTTTATTCCATCCACAATTATTCCCCATGGTAAACTTGTTGGACCTCCATGAGCTTCTCCATTTATATAATTTCCCCATCTTCCTATAGCTTGACCTAATGGAATACCAATCATTACAGTATCAGCCATTTTGAAGAAATTAATCTTTTTAATCTTAGTATATATAAAACCTGCTAATATACCACCTATTAAAGCCCCATGTATTGCCATTCCTCCACCCCTGAAATTTAATATTTCAGATAAGTGGTTTGAATACCAAGACCAATTAAAAATAACATAATAAAGCCTTGCACCTAAAAGTCCACATGGTATAGCAATTATGGCTAAATTTAATAAATCATCTTCACTTATTTTTACTCTTTTTCCTTCTTTTAATGCTATAAACACACATAGTATCATAGCCAATGCCATTAATACGCCGTACCACATTATATCTAATCCGAATATCGTAAATGCCACTCTATCCATTATTTCACCTCTTATAGTTTAAATAATCTTTTAAAAAATCCTTTTTTCCTTACTTCTTCTTTATAAGGTTTTGATATATTTAAATCCTCATTATTTATTATCGCATTATTATTTTTAACAAATAAGTTATCCGCAATTTCTTTTGAATATTTCTCACATACATATTTATAAGCATCTAAAAATATAGGTGTTCTTCTTTTGCTACGATGAGCATCTGTTCCAACTACATGAACCATATTTCTATTT
>OIFU01000419.1_pt1 | contig 20500 bp, 25 predicted proteins | sample 1582141 | NCBI WGS metagenome assembly OIFU01 (sample SAMN07501047, study PRJEB24779) | human gut metagenome | isolation source: stool | host: human infant | place: USA: Pittsburgh, PA
ACAACAAGTTTGTAATGCAATAGTTTGGTATGTCATGGAAGCTGAAAACCCAGAGTACATAATAAGAGAAGATTTTGTAGATGGTGGTTTCTACAAGATAAAAGATGCTATGGATATGTTATCTCATAATAAAGAAAAAGCCTTAGTTGATGTTTCATATAAAAAATATAAAGAAGAAAAGAAAAATAATGCAGAAATTGCAAAATAAAATATAATATAATTAAATAAGAAAATTTAAGAAAGGGTAAATCCCTTTCTTTTTTGTAATACAGGAGGAATTTATGAGTAGCTATAAAACATTACATAAGTTTGGAGTAGATGAATATATAGTTGAAAAATCAACATTTATAGGATATGCAAAACCTATAAAAACTGAAGAAGAAGCTATAGAATTTGTTAATGAAATAAAGAAAAAACATAAGGATGCCACTCATAATGTATGGGCATATACTGTTGGTGAAAATATGAATATACAAAGATATAGTGATGATGGTGAACCTCAAGGAACAGCAGGTATTCCTACTTTAGAAGTAATAAAAAAGGAAGATTTAAGAGATGTAGTAGTTGTTGTAACAAGGTATTTTGGAGGAATAAAACTTGGCGCTGGAGGGTTAGTTCGTGCTTATACTAAAGGTGCCAAAGTAGGTATAGAAGCAGGTATTGTTATTGAAAAAGTTAAATATACTGAAGTAAAGATTAAAATTGAATATACTCAACTTGGTAAAATACAGAATGAAATAATGAATCTTGGTTTTACAGTTAAGGATACTATATATTCAGATGATGTTGAAATAATAGTATACTCAAAAGTTGAGGATGTTGAATCTCTAAAGGATAGAATAATTGACATAACAAGTGGAACAGCAGATGTAAGTTTGGGAGATGAATATTATCTATCTGAAAAGGATGGTCAATTAATTCTTTAAATTAGTTAATAACAGGGGGCAGTGAACTAATTAAAAATGGAAAATTCGATCCGCTTATATCGCCAAAATTGAGAAGCATATCGTCAACAATATATTCTCGTTACCAATTTGGATAAATCCGTTACTCAAACGAGATGCCTTCGCTACTGCTTTAGGCAACTCCGTTGCTCAAAAATACATTACTGGGGGGAGCTATGTTAAAAAATATAGGATTGATTATTTTATGCAATTTATTAATGTATTTTATCATAATGATAGTCACAAAAATTAATAAAAGAAAACGTAATAAGTATTCTACTGAAAAAAAGAAAGATATGAAGATAGAAGAATTAAGTGAGAAGGTAAATGAGTTAGAAAAGAAATTATTTATTCAAGATATTTTAAATCATGTGAACATAGAAAGAGAAAATAATGAAAAAATATATTATATAAATAAAATTATTGAAAAATATGAAGATGAACCTATTGGATATTATTTCAGAGGAAATTTATATGTGAAGTTTGAAAAGTATGAAGAAGCAATAAAAGATTTTGATAAAACTATTCAAATTGATAATAACTATAAAGAAGCATATAGGGGTAAGGGTGTTTGCTTATCTAGACAAGGTTATTATTATGAGGCTATACAAAATTATAAAAAGGCCATAGATATTGATGAAAAGTATGAAGTTGTTTACTACAATATGGGGATTTGTTACTCTAGGTTGAAAAAATATACAAAAGCTATAGAGTCTTATACAAAGGCTTTAGATTTGGACAAAAATGATATTAGTGCTTATTATAATAGAGGAAGAAACTATAGTAGAATAACTAGATATGAAGAGGCAATAGAAGATTTTACAAAAGCTATAGAGTTGGAGAAATTTGATGATAGGTTATATTATAATCGAGGAATTGCTTATTCACTTTTGGAAAAGCATGAGGAAGCATTGGAAGATTATAAAAAAGCAATTGATATTAACCAAGATTTTGAAGATGTATATTATTATGCAGGATTCTCTTATTATTTATTAGAAGAATACTACGAAGCTATGGAATATTTCACCATATCCTTAGAGATAAATAGTGAATATGAGCAAGCTTATTATGGTAGAGCTCTAGCAAATTTAAAAGTAGACAATTATGAAGAGGCAATAAAAGATCTTAATGAAGTGATATATTTAAATGATCAAAATGCAAAGGCATATTATAAAAGAGGTTTGGCTTTAGATAATTTACAGAAATATGAAGAAGCAATAAAAGATTTTACAAAAGCTATTGAATTAGATTATAAAGATGAAAATATTTATTATAATAGAGGAACTTCTAAATCATTAATGAGAGATTTGCAAGGTGCAAAAGAAGATTTAACTACTGCTTTGACATATAACACTGAAGAATTTAGAATCTATGATGTAAGAGGGATGGTGAATTTAGAGCTTAAGGAATATGAGGAATCTATAGATGATTTTACTTCTTCATTGAATTTACTTCAGAGTTCTATTTCGTATTATTATAGAGGTTTAGCATATTATGAACTGAAACAATATGATAATGCTATATCTGATTTTACAAAGTCTATAGAAATAGACCCAGATGACTTGAGAGCATATCAAAATAGAGGGGATGCCTATTGTAATATTGGAAATTATGATGAAGCAATAAAAGATTTTGCCATGGTATCTCAATTGGAAAAAGAGCTAAAATGAAACTTTAGGTACTAGATCTTTTGAAGGATATAGTACCTTTTTAATTTCTAATTATTAAGTTTAGCAAAGTAAATTTTTTATTTATTGTTGTTATCATAAATGCCTTTTTTTATTTCATATAATCCTATGAAAAATAAAAATACTCCAAAAGCTTTTCGAAGTATTTGTGAGTTTAGATACTCAGCTAATAAAGAGCCTCCTACAGCAGCTGCTATACCAAAGATTGCTATGGGAAGTACTAATTCAAACTCTACATTTTTGTTTTTTATATGGATAATTAATGCTGCAATAGTCATTGGTATGGATGAAATCAAGTTTATACTTTGGGCTAACTTAGGATCTATACTTGCAAACAAGACCAGGGCAGGAATTAATATAGTTCCACCACCCATTCCCATTCCACCAATAATTCCAGCAAAAAATCCAATTATACCAACAAGCATTAAAACACCATCCTACATGCTGCAATTATCATTACTATTCCAAATCCAATCCTTAAAAATTTTCCATTTACCTTGCATAGAAGTTTAGCACCAATAATCCCACCAATAATACTACCAAAAGCTGCTTGTGCAGTTAAATTCATATCGAAGGTACCCTTTGATATGTAGATGATTGAGCTAGTTGTAGATAAAAATATAATTACTGCAAGAGCAGTAGCGTGGGATTTATGTTCTTCAACTTCTAAAATATTGTTTAGTATTGGTACTAATAAGGTTCCGCCACCAGAGCCAAAAACACCATTGATAAATCCAGTAAATAAACCGATTATAGAATTTTTAAGGTTAAAAGGGGAGGATTGTTTTTTCATACAAATTCACCTACTTTAAATTAGTTTTTACCAAAAGAGAAATTTTATTTAATAAATAATGAAATTCTGTTAAAAGATTATTTGAGATAATGTATACAAAATATAATAAAGATATATGATATAATAGATTTAAAAATATTTGGTGAAAGGGGTAAAATTATGAAGAGAACTGAACAAATTGAAAAAACTGTTGAATGGCTAAGAGAAAAAGTAAAAGAAGCTAATTGTAAAGGATTAGTTGTTGGAGTTTCTGGAGGTATAGATTCAGCAGTAGTTGCTAACCTTATAAAAAGAGCATGTCCGGACAATTCTATAGGTGTTATAATGAGCATAAACAGTAATCCAAAGGATAGAGAAGATGCACTTAAAGTAATTAATGGGTGCGGAATTGATTATATAGATCTTGACTTAAGTGAGCCACAAGTAGCAATTAGAAATGCAGCTCTAGATGCATTAAAAGAAAAAAACTTATTTAATCCAGAAGGAGAAAGAACGGCAGATTCAAACTTAAGAGCTAGAGTTAGAATGTGTACATTATATACTGTTGCTAATGATCTTGGATATTTAGTTGTAGGAACGGATAATGCAGCAGAAATACATACTGGTTACTTTACAAAATATGGAGATGGTGGAGTTGACTTAGTACCTATTGCAAATTTAACAAAAGCTGAGGTTTATGAATGGGCAAAAGAACTTGGAGTACATGAAGATGTAATAAACAAAGCTCCATCAGCAGGACTATGGGAAGGTCAAACTGATGAAAATGAAATGGGAACAACTTATAATATGATAGATAAAGTTGTTGAAGGTAAAAGAGATGAAGTTCCAGAAAAGGACTTAGAAATAATAGATAGACTTCATAGAATAAGTGAACATAAGAGACAAGTTGCCTCTAAGCCACCAATATTTGAATAAACTACATATAAAAAAATCCAATAATAAGTACATACATTTACTAATTTGATTTTTTATGTTAAAATTTACGGTGTTAATAAGATTTAATTTTAATGTGGAAAACACATAAGAAATAAGGAGTGGAACTATGGGTCGTATAGGTAACATTATCAATAGAAAAGGTAAACAAGATGCAAAAAGAGGAGCGATATTCACTAAGCATGCAAGAGCTATAACTGTTGCAGCTAAAGAAGGTGGAGGAGATCCAGAATACAATGCAGCTTTAAAAACAGCTATAGATAAAGCTAAAGCTGACAATATGCCAAATGATAATATAAATAGAGCTATAGCAAAAGGTGCTGGTGCAGGTGCAGGTGAAGACTACTTCAAAAACACATATGAAGGATATGGACCAGGTGGAGTAGCTGTTATAGTTGAAACATTAACTGACAATAAAAACAGAACTGCTGGTAATATAAGATACTACTTCGATAAAAATGGTGGTAACTTAGGAACTACTGGTTGTGTTGGATTTATGTTCGATAGAAAAGGACAAATATTAATAGCTGCTGAAGGTATAACAGAAGATCAACTTATGGATGATGCTTTAGAAGCTGGAGCAGACGATATAATAACAGAAGAAGATGGATTCGAAGTTGTAACAACTCCAGAAGACTTCAATGCTGTTAGAGATGCATTATTAGAAAAAGGATATGAATTTGTATCTGCTGACGTTAAATTAGTGCCTCAAACTACAACTATATTATCTGATGAAGCTCAAGTTAAATCTATGGAAAAATTAATAGATTTACTTGAAGATGATGACGATGTACAAAATGTCTTCCATAACTGGGAACAAGAATAATATTTCGTATAATAATATAATGAAGTATATTTAGAGTAATAATAAAAATACCTTAGATTAGCAATTTGCAGTTTGAGGTATTTTTTTGTGTTAAAAATGAAATAAATATTAATAAATATTTAATAATAAGATTATAATTTAATTAGGGAAGGTGGGATTATATGAAAGAGATAAAAAACAATAAGTGCTGTGTATGTGGGGGTAAGATAATGAGTGAAGAAGATTTGACTGTATGTGAAAATTGTAATAATATTTATCATAAAATGTGCTGGCAAGAAGTAAAAGAAGAGTGTATATATTGCCATAATAAAATTAAAGAAGAGGAAAGAAATAATGATAAAAGTAAATATTAATGAATTTATAATGTAAAAAGCTAGATATAATAAATATCTAGTTTTTTTATGAATAAAAATAATAAAAAAATTACAAAATATTCCTAAAAATATGAAAGATGATGATACAATATTATAAAAGGGAAAACGACATAAGCAAAGTGAATTTTTTACATCTATAAAGAGCTACATATACACAGGTTATGAGTATGAAATTAAAATCATGGGAAAATAGAAAGGGGTAAAACTTATGTTGTACACACCAAAATATATTTACAATAATGATTTAGACAAGAAGATATGTAAATGTTCAGAATGTAAAAAATATAGAATATTATATTGCTATGCGAATATGGTTGAAAATAAAAATGAATCTACTAAGGAAATTAACAGTGATATTATAGCTGTTTGTTCTAAATGTGGAAGTACATATAGATTTAATTTAAAACATTTATCAGATATAAATGGAGATAAATACGAAGTAGGAAAAGTAAATTTTATAGAAGAAAAATATCCTCAAATAAAAGAAAACATAACAAGAAACTATAACTATTATGATGCTATATCAATTATTAAATCAGAAAACTTTTTAACAAAACTAATTAAGAATAATAGAGAGGTAGATTTAGAAGTATCGGAATATGTATTTATGGAGAAGTAGTAATGCCTTGTATATGTAGATAAAATTTTTAATAAAGGCTTAGTGCCTTTATTTTTCTGAATAAAAATATAGGAGATAATAAATATGGTTACTGTTACAAAGTATTTAACACAAGCGGATTTAAAAAGAAAAATATGTGATTGCAAGGAAGAAGAAAAGTTAAAAGTTTTATTTAAAGAAGTTAGTGAATCAGAGCTTAAAATGAAACCAGAACAAAGAATGACAGGTGCTTACATATTAAGAAATGAGAAAGTAATAGCATCTTGTGAGTATTGTAAAAAGGTATATTTTATAATGACTACATTTGAGGGAGGAATAAGAGAACACTATTTGAGTATAGACTCTTTAGAATTGTTTGACGGAAGTATGAGAGAATTGAGAAGAGTTATTAATAATATGTTTGATGAGTATGAAAATGAGGTTATTACAGTGGCAACTGAGGATCATACAATAAAAGTGCTAGATAAATATGAAGATGATGAAAAAATAATCACTAAGTATGTTTATTTGAATAGAGAAGATAAAGATTTATATAAAGATTTAATGGAAGATTAAAAAGATTGGAACTTAGGTTCCAATCTTTTTCTATGTAAAGATTATTTTAATTACTTACATCTAAAGCTTCCACAATATGTTTCTGATGATAAGTTTGCACTATCTGCATTAGATGTTATAGCAACATCTCTCAGTGCACAAATATTACCTGCATTATTTACACATGTTTTTACGTTACAACTTAGAGAATTACATTGACTACCATCTAAAGCATTATTAGAAAAGTTACTAAAATTAGACTCACTTACAAAAGAACTACAACAAGTATTGTTACTAGTTCTTGCTTTTTTGCCATTTACGGATACTTTATTTGCGTAACAAGTACCATTGGTATTGTGAGCGCAGTTATTAACATTACAACCTACTAGTGTCATAATAATAAACCTCCTTTTAATTAATCAATAATTAGTATGGACTAAATTTACAAAAAATATGATATTAAAAATTTAAAAATTGAATAATTTACATAGTATATTTTTTGATTTTATAGAAATAAAAGTCAAAAAATAGAAATAAAAGCCAAGACTTAGTTTAAGAGATGGCTTAAAAAATTACACTTATTAAATTAAGAAAACTATTTAAGATATTAACTTAGCATATAAATTTTTTCCCATCAAAACTCGAGCAATCAAAGATGCTGATAAAGGGTAAGATTTTGCCGGTTGCCAAATATTAATTAATTTCTTTTCAAAATCACTCAAAGAAGCAAGTTTATCACTTTCTATTGTTAATGAATATTCTTTAGTAAAATCTCTAATTTTTAAAAAGTCTTCTAATGTAAGGTCATAGAAAAGTTGTGTGCTATGTTGGGGAGGTTTTAAAAAAATTATATTTTGTTTAAACTCTATAAAGTCTAATCTATTAACCAAATTTTTGTTGTTTTCGTCCAATGAAATCGCCTCCAAATATTAAAAATAAAATATTACTCTATAATATGTATAAAACTAGGCAAATGAGACAAAAATATCTTAATAAAAGTTACTATTTTTTCCTAAAATATGAAGGAAATACATCATATAAAAAATAACGTAAGTAAGGAGGTTATTTTATGTTCGAAAAGAAAAAAGAATTTTCATGGAAAGTACCAACTTTAGTATTACTAGGAGTAATTGTTTTAGCTTGTGGAGTAGGTATTGGTATACAAGTTAGAGAGACCCAACAAGCTAGACAATCTCTTCAAGCAAAAACAGAATCAAAAGAAGTATTTAATCTTAATAAGGATTGTGAAATTTGGGTACAGGGACAAATAACAGGCAGCGGTACTTATGAAAGTCCAAAGATGCTTGGGACCATACCAAAGGATTTATTAGATAAAAGCAAAGATGAAATAGTGTCTTATTTTAAAGAGAAATATCCAAATAAAGAAATAGCAAGTATGAATCAATATGAAATTATTTTATGTAATGCACAAGCAAAAGAACCTTCAAAAGCAAATAAATATTCAATAGAAGAAAAAGATGGATTTGTATATGTATATAAATATGATAAGGACGGAGTAAAAACAGAATTAGAGAAAACTGATATATCTGTAGACTCTCTTCCAAAATCAGTACAAGAGGAATTATCATCAGGAATATTAGTAAATAGTGAAGATGACGCTTATACAAGATTAGAAAACTTTGAAAGCTAATCCTTAATACCTTTACATAAAAATATTAAATACCCTTATATAAAATTTTATATGAGGGTATTTAATTTTTTTAAAAATGATTTAATCTAGTTTTTAGGCAATGAAAACTTATATGGAAATTTTTATAATGCTTCATATTACTCTAACTTTGCAATCATATGGTATAATATTAAAGAACATAAGTTTTGTATAAAGCTTCATAGGAGGTTTTGAGTTTTATGATAATATTAGGAATAGATCCAGGAATAGCTATAGTAGGTTATGGAATAATTGAATATAAAAATAATAAATTTAGAGTTATTGATTATGGTGCAATAACTACTCCATCAACTATGAACACAACAAAAAGATTAGAGAGAATTTATAAAGGCATAGACCTTTTAATAAAAAATTATAATATAGATGAAGTTGGAGTAGAGGAGTTATTTTTCAATAAAAATGTAAAAACAGCAATTACAGTAGCTCAAGCTAGAGGAGTAATTTTACTGGGATGCTCACATAATGATAAGCCAATTTATGAATATACACCATTACAAGTTAAACAAGGTGTAGTTGGATACGGAAGGGCGGATAAATATCAAGTACAGCAAATGGTTACTTCAATGCTGAACTTAAAAGAAATACCAAAACCTGATGATGTTGCCGATGCATTAGCTGTGGCAATATGTCATGCACATGCGAATAAATTAGAAAAGACATTAAAAAATATAGGTATGAAATAAAAGGAGAAAATTATGTATAGCTACATAAAGGGAATTATAGAAGAAATTAGTTTAGATCATGTTGTTATTGATAACAATGGAATAGGATATAAAATAAATGCTTCGGCTAATACTATAATGAAAGTACAATTAGGACATGAGTGTAAAATTTATACAAAACTCATAGTAAAAGAAGATGATATGAGCCTTTGTGGATTTTATGATAAAGAAGAATTAAGAATGTTTGAACTACTTACATCTATCTCAAAAATAGGACCAAAAGTAGGGCTTGGAATTTTATCTTTTGCTTCACCAAAACAAATTGGAGCATATATACTAAGCGAAGATATAGCAAAATTATCAAAAGCTCCAGGAGTAGGTAAAAAGACAGCAGAAAGAATAGTGTTAGAGCTTAAGGATAAAATAGACAAAAATAATGTGGAATTTGAGGCAACATTATTAACTAGTCAGCCAATCGTAGTTTCACAAGACGAAGCAGTTGATGCATTAGTAGCATTAGGATATTCTTTACAAGAATCAAAAGACGCTGTACAAAAATGTAAAAAAGATGGATTAAATACAGAGGATATTATTAAAAAATCATTAAGTTATTTAATGAGCAAATCCTTAAGATAATAAAGGAAGGGGGAAGTTAATTGTACGGATTTGAAGATGAAGATAGAATAATTACATCAAGCATGCAAAATGATGATGTGGATATAGAAAATAATTTAAGACCTAAATTTTTAGCAGATTATTTAGGACAAGAAAAAGCTAAAGAACAATTATCTATATTTATTGAAGCTGCAAAGAGTAGAAATGAACCACTAGATCATGTTCTCCTATATGGGCCTCCTGGTCTTGGTAAAACTACTCTGGCAAGTATTATAGCCAGTGAAATGGGTGTTAACCTAAGAATAACATCAGGTCCAGCTATAGAAAGAGCAGGCGATTTGGCAGCAATATTAACAAATTTAAATGAAAATGATGTACTATTTATAGATGAAATACACAGAATAAATAGAAGTGTAGAAGAAGTTCTATACCCTGCCATGGAAGATTATTGTATAGATATAATCATAGGTAAGGGTCCATCTGCCAGAAGTATAAGACTTGATTTACCTAAGTTTACCCTTATTGGAGCGACAACAAGAGCAGGTATGCTTACAAACCCACTTAGAGATAGATTTGGAGTTATATGCAAACTTGACTACTATACAGTTGATGAATTAACAAATATAGTAATAAGATCGGCTAATATATTAGGTGCAGAAATTGAACATAGAGGAGCAATGGAAATTGCCAGACGTTCTAGAGGAACACCAAGGATAGCCAATAGACTGCTAAAAAGAGTTAGAGATTATGCACAGGTTAGGGCGGACGGGAATATAACATCAGAGGTTGCAGACCAAGCTTTAGAAATGATAGGTGTAGATAGTTTAGGATTAGACTATGTGGATGAAAAATTATTATTAACAATAATAAATAAATTTAAAGGTGGACCTGTAGGATTGGATACCTTGGCAGCTTCTATAGGAGAAGATAGAAATACAATAGAAGATGTTTACGAGCCATATCTACTTCAACTTGGTTTTATCAATAGAAGTCCAAGAGGAAGAATAGCTATGCCAAATGCTTATAAACATTTAAATATAAATTATCCAGAAAAGTAGAATAATAGTATTACACATATAAATGTACGAATTCTTATAGTAGAAAAAAATTGGATTTTTTGTTATCATGGTAATTGTATGTTTAAGGTAATATATTTTTGAAAGGACGTTTAACATTGAAAACAAGCGATTTTTATTTTGATTTACCAGAAGAATTAATTGCTCAAGTACCTATTTTGGACAGATCAAGTTCTAAGTTAATGGTACTAGACAAAGAAACAGGTGAAGTAAGTCATAAAATTTTTAAAGACATAATAGATTATTTAAATCCAGGAGATTGTCTTGTATTGAACGATACAAGAGTTATTCCTGCAAGACTAATTGGTTCTAAAGAAGGAACTGGTGGAAAAATAGAGTTTTTACTTTTAAAAAGAAATGAAGATGATACTTGGGAAACTTTAGTTAAACCAGGTAAAAGAGCTAAAATAGGCACAAGATTTTCATTTGGTGAGGGAAAACTTATAGCTGAAGTTGTTGGAATGGGCGATGATGGAGCTAGAATTGTAAAATTTGAGTATGAAGGTATTTTTGAAGAAGTTTTAGATGAGCTAGGAAATATGCCACTACCACCATATATAACAGAAAGATTAGAAGAACGAGAAAGATATCAAACAGTTTATTCTAAGCATAATGGATCAGCAGCAGCACCGACAGCAGGTTTACATTTTACGGATGAATTACTACAAAAGATTAAGGACAAGGGTGTAGACTTAGCTTTTGTAACTCTACATGTTGGACTTGGTACTTTCAGACCTGTAAAAGTAGATGATGTTTTAGAACATGATATGCATTCTGAGTATTATATGGTTACACAGGAAGCAGCAGATAAAATTAATAAGGCAAAAGAAAATGGTAATAGAGTAATAACAGTGGGTACAACAAGTACTAGAACTATAGAATCTGTAGCTGATGAAAATGGAAGAATGAAAGCAGCATCAGGATGGACAAAAATATTTATTTATCCAGGATATAAGTTCAAAGTTGTAGATAACCTAATTACAAACTTCCATTTGCCAGAGTCAACACTAATAATGTTAGTAAGTGCTCTTGCTGGAAAAGAAAATGTATTAAATGCATATAAATGTGCAGTAGAAAATCATTATAGATTCTTTAGTTTTGGGGATGCAATGTTTATAAAATAATAATAAAGGGGATATATTATGATTGAAAAACATGACAAGCGATTATTGAAACTATCAAAGAATTTTGAAACAGCATTATCTATAGTAATATTAATCCTTGTATTATTGGGGATGATGGATTTAGTAAGGAGCGTTTATCAAGCATATATTGTTGATTTCAGCCATCCAGTGAAATATAGCCAGTTAAATGGTTTTTTAGCAGAGGCTTTGTTGTTAGTAATAGGTGTTGAATTAGTAGTTATGCTGTCCTTACATATACCGGGGGTTCTAGTAGAAGTATTATTATATGCCATAGCAAGAAAGCTTATATTACTTCCAAAAGCATCAGGAATGATAGACTTACTTTTAGGAGTGATAGCAATTGCTGCATTATTTGCTATAAGAAAGTATTTAATGTCATCAGATGAAAAATCTATAAGTTTGAGTAGGGTATATAATTCTAGAACATCAAATAAAGATGTATTAACTTCAGTAGAAAAACAAGATACAGAACTGATTAATAGTTAAGTTTCTATTTTAAGAATATAATGACAGTATTAAGGAGAATAAACATGAGTGCAATAAGATATGAACTTATAAAAACTTGTAAACAAAGTGGTGCAAGACTTGGTAGATTACACACTCCGCATGGAGTTATAGAAACACCAATATTTATGCCTGTTGGAACTCAAGCAACAGTAAAGGCAATGACACCAGAAGAATTAAAAGAAATAGGATCTCAAATAATATTAAGTAATACATATCACTTATATATGAGACCTGGTCACGACTTAGTGAAAGAAGCAGGTGGGCTTCATAAATTTATGAACTGGGATAGACCAATATTAACAGATAGTGGTGGGTTCCAAGTATTTTCTCTAGGACCACTTAGAAAAATAACTGAAGAAGGAGTTCACTTCAGATCACATATAGATGGATCTAAACATTTCATATCTCCAGAAAAAGCTATGGAAATACAAAATGCCTTAGGTTCAGATATAATGATGGCATTTGATGAATGTGCTCCATATCCAGCGGATAGAGAATATGTTAAAAATTCATTAGAAAGAACTACTAGATGGTTAAAGAGATGTAAAGAAGCTCATAAAAATACAGAAAACCAAGCATTATTTGGAATAATCCAAGGTGGTATGTACAAAGATTTAAGAGAGCAATCAGCTAGAGAAATTTTAGAGTTAGATTTACCAGGATATGCAGTTGGTGGACTTAGTGTTGGAGAACCTAAACCTTTAATGTATGAAGTTCTTGACTATACAGTACCTCTAATGCCAGAAGATAAACCAAGATACCTAATGGGTGTTGGTTCACCAGATGATTTATTAGAAGGTGTAATAAGAGGAATAGACATGTTTGACTGTGTACTTCCTACTCGTATAGCGAGAAATGGTACTGCGATGACTAGTCAAGGTAAAGTTGTAGTGAGAAATGCTAAATATGCAAGAGACTTTACTCCACTTGATCCAGAGTGTGATTGCTATTGCTGTAAAAACTATACAAAAGCTTATATAAGACATTTAGTTAAAGCAAATGAGATACTTGCAGCTAGACTTATATCTACACATAACTTAAGATTTTTACTTAAATTAATGGAAGATGTAAGACAAGCAATAATGGAAGATAGATTATTAGACTTCAAAGATGAATTTTTCGCCAAATATGGGTATTAATTATAATGAAATTGAGCTATAATGTTTATTATACTTTTATTTAAAGAAGTAATAAACATATGAAGGAGTGAAAACTATGGATAAAAACATGATAATATCTATTGTTTATATGGTTGCGTTATTTGCAATTTTCTATTTCTTATTCATAAGACCTCAAAGAAAAAAAGAAAAACAATTAGATCAATTAAGATCAAGTCTAGAAGTAGGACAAATGGTTACTACAATAGGTGGAATGTTAGCAACTATAGCTAAAGTTGAAGATGAGTTTGTTGTTCTAGAAGTAGGACCAAATAGAACTAAAATGCCATTTAAAAAATGGGCTATAGCTTCTGTTGAGAAAAAAGAAAATTAATAATTAGTAATTTTAAATCTCCCTAAGGAATATATATATTTCGAGGGGAGGTTTTTTTATGACCAAAACAATACATATATTAAAAGGGCTAGGCTATGCTTACATAATCACATTAATAGTTTTATTAGTTTATAACTTATTATTGACTTATACTAGTGTATCTGCAGATTCAGTTTCAATAGTTACCTCATTTATAACCACAATTTCAGCAGCTTTTGGTGGGTTTTATGCTTGTAAACATATACAGGAAAAGGGACTTATATATGGTTTTATAGTAGGTATATCTTACATAATATTACTTATAATTATGTTTTACTTAGCTAAAGAAAATTACATATTTGATATTACAATACTATATAAAGCAATACTTGTCTCCATAGCTGGAGGAATAGGCGGAGTATTAGGTGTAAACTTCAAATAAGTTCCAAAATATGATAAATTATGGTATAATTATTAGCAGTTAATCAGAAACAGGAGGTAGTAAAATGGCTAAAAAGCATATAAAAACTTTATCAAATGCTACGTTAAAAGAAAGTGCAGTTAAAGGTGGATGTGGAGAATGTCAAACATCTTGTCAATCTGCTTGTAAAACTTCTTGTACAGTTGCAAACCAAGAGTGTGAAAGATAATTTAAATAAGATTATTCTAGATTGTGGGGGTATTACAGGTAATACCCTCACTTTGTTTGTATATAAATTATTTTTATAAAAAATTTACATATATTTTATGATAGGTATATAATAAGAGTATTAAAAATTAGGAGGACATATTATGAGTATGATACATAAATTTTCCATGGATGGATACAATATTGTTTTAGATGTGAACGGAGGAAGTGTTCATGTATTAGATGATGTTGCGTACAATCTTGTAGATTTATTTGAAGAAAAATCTATGGAAGAAATAGTAGAGTCCTTAAATAAGGATTATACTAAAGAACAAATAGAAGAAGCGTATGAAGAGGTAAAATCTTTAAAAGAAGAAGGTCTTTTATTTACAGAAGATACATATGAAACTCACCCAAGCTTTGTAAATAGAAAAAAAGTAGTAAAAGCATTATGTTTACATGTTTCACATGACTGCAACTTAAAATGTAAATACTGCTTTGCTTCACAAGGTGATTTTGGTGGAGAAAAAGAAATGATGAGCTTTGAAACAGGTAAAAGAGCCATAGATTATCTTATCGCTAATTCAGGGAATAGAAGAAATTTAGAAATAGACTTCTTTGGTGGAGAGCCACTAATGAACTTTGATGTAGTAAAACAATTAGTTGCTTATGGTAGAAAAGTTGAAAAAGAAAATAATAAAAACATAAGATTTACTATAACTACTAATGGAATATTATTAGATGATGAGAAGATTGATTATATAAATGAAAATATGCATAATGCAGTATTAAGTTTAGATGGAAGAAAAGAAATAAATGATAACATGAGACCGACAGTTAATGATAAGGGAAGTTATGATGTTATCATGCCTAAATTTAAAAAGTTAGTAGAAAAAAGAGATAAAGATAAATACTATTATATTAGAGGGACATTTACTAGAGATAACTTAGATTTCTCTGAAGATGTACTTCATTTTGCTGATGAAGGATTTGAGTTAACATCAGTAGAGCCAGTTGTTGGAGATGAAAGTAATCCATATGCATTAAGAGAAGAAGACATGGAAAAAGTCTTTAATGAATACGAAAAATTAGCAAAAGAGTATGCAAAAAGAAAGTTAGATGGTGATGATTTTACTTTCTTCCATTTTGTAATAGACTTAAATCAAGGACCATGTGTGATAAAAAGAATAACTGGCTGTGGTGCTGGAAATGAATACTTAGCAGTAACACCAAATGGAGACATATACCCATGTCATCAGTTTGTAGGAAATGATGATTTTAAATTAGCTAATATAATGGATGAGGAGATAGTTATACCTCAGGAAATAAGTAATATGTTTAGAGATGCTCATGTTTACTCTAAAGAAGATTGTAAAAAATGTTGGAATAAATTCTACTGTTCAGGTGGATGTCATGCTAACGCAATAAACTTTAATAATGATATTAGAAAACCATATGAATTAGGTTGTGAAATGCAAAAGAAAAGAACTGAATGTTCTATAATGATTCAAGCAAAATTAATGTTGGAAGGAGAATAGAAATGATAAAAGGGTTTGAAGGGATAAAACCTACTATTGATGATTCTGTTTTTGTAGCAGAAACTGCTGACATAATAGGCAATGTTATAGTCGAAAAAAATGCAAGTATTTGGTATAAGGCAGTTTTAAGAGGTGATGATAGTCCAATTATAGTTGGAGAAAATTCAAATGTACAAGATGGAACTATAGTTCATTGTGGAGAAGAAGAAGCAACGGTTATCGGCAAACATGTAACTATAGGACATGCGGCTATTATTCATGGATGTAAAATAGGTGACTACAGCTTAATTGGAATGGGTTCAACTATCCTTGACAATGCAGAAATTGGAGAATTTACTATGGTTGGAGCAGGTAGCTTGGTAACGGGTAAAAAATTCCCACCAGGAGTTTTATTATTAGGATCACCTGCAAAGGTTATAAGGGAATTAACTGATGAAGAAAAAGAAAGCCTAAAAAAATCAGCTTTACATTATGTAGAAATGGGTAAAAAGCATAAGTAATTTATAATTTAAATAATAATTATATAAAGTAAAAAGGAGCAATATATGAATTGCTCCTTTTTATTGCGATAAAATTTTTAGTATTAGATTATGGCATATAAGTTAATAATATTATAATATTTAAGTATAAGTACAAAGAAAATATGAGGTGAGAGCTTTTGATATATAATAAAAAATGGACATTAAAACATAAAGGAAAAGTTAAAACGACAGATTTGAGTAAGAAAATAAATATTTCCTCGGAAATTAGCCAAATATTAAATAATAGAGGTATAAATGACGAAAAAAATGCAGAAATTTTTATGAATCCATCTTTAGAATATTTAAGAGATCCTTTTTTAATGAAGGATATGAAGAGGGCTACAGATAGAATAAAGAAAGCTATTGAAAATAAAGAACGAATTTATATTTATGGTGACTATGATGTAGACGGAGTGTCCTCTACATCTATTCTATATATATACTTTAAATCTATAGGTTTTCCAGTGAAATATTATATTCCAAATAGATTGGAAGAAGGATATGGTATAAATGAAGAGGCAATAAAGAAAATAAACGATGATGGCTGTGACCTTATTATAACAGTAGATTGTGGTATAACATCAGTTAAAGAGGTAGAATTAGCTAATGAGCTTGGAATTGATGTTATAATAACAGATCACCATGAGTGCCAAAGTGATATACCTGATGCTTATGCAATAGTAAATCCAAAACAAGAAGAGTGTAATTATCCATTTGACATGCTTTGTGGATGCGGGGTAGCATTTAAAATGATTCAAGCTTTAACCGATGAAGAAGAGTTTAAGACATCTATGTTTGATTATTTAGAAATAGTAACTCTAGCAACAATATGTGATATAGTACCACTTATAGATGAAAATAGAATAATTGTAAAAAATGGTTTAAAACTAATGAAAGAGGGCAAAAATTTAGGCTTAAGAGAACTGATTAAAGTATGTGGTATTGAAACTAGCAAAATAGGGTCATCTCACATAGGTTATTCAGTAGGCCCTAGAATTAATGCCTCTGGTAGACTAGGATACTCATATTTAGGAGTACAACTATTTACTACTGATTTGGAAGATGAAGCAAAAGAAATAGCAAATATATTGGAATCAAAAAATATTGAAAGACAAATGATAGAAAGTAAGATGTATAAAGAGGCTGAAGATGTTTTAGCAAGTGATGAAAAGTATAAAGATGACAAGGTACTTGTAGTAGCGAAAGAAGGATGGCAACATGGAATAATAGGAATAGTTGCATCTAAGCTAACAGAAAAATATTATAAACCTACAATATTACTTACTATAGAAGATGGTGAAGCAACTGGTTCAGCAAGATCTATTAAAGGATTTAGTATATTTGATGCATTAGTAAGTTGCAAAGACTTAATGAATAAATTTGGTGGACATGAGCAGGCAGCAGGATTAGCTTTAAATGCAGAAAATATAGAAGAATTAAGAAGAAGAGTAAACGAAATAGCAGATTATAATTTAAGTAAAGAAGATTTAATTGAAAATATAAAAGTTGAATATGAACTTGAAGAAGACAGTGCGACACTAGAATTAGTAGACGATTTACATAAGTTAGAACCTTTTGGATTAAGCAACCCATCACCAAGATTTATTATGAGAGATTTATTACTGACTAATATTTATAAAATGGGAAAAAATAAACAACACCTAAAACTAATTTGTGAAAATAAAAAATCTTATGAATGTGTAGGATTTAATATGGCTTATTTAGCTGATGATTTTCAAGAAGGCGATAAGATAGATGTTTTATTTCAAATAGATGAAAATAATTTTAACAATGAACGCAAAGTCCAATTTTTATTAAAAGATATAAGGTTATCTCATCCTAAGTCAGTAATATCAAATAATTTATCAATTAAGTTACTTGAAAAGATAAGTCCAAGGGATAGTGATAGTTTATATAATATTCATGTAAGTGAAGAGAATCTATCAATTAATATAGATGGTGATAAAGATATAAATATTTTTGATTATATAAAAGAAGATACATTGATTATAACAAATACATTAAATGGATTTTACCGAGCTTTATCAGATGTTTCACTAACAGATTTGGACTATGGTATAAATTATAATTATATTTATGAAAAAAATAAGAAAGTACAACTTATATTTTCACCTAATATTGATAAAATAGACTTAAAAAGATATAATAGTATTATTCTTTATGATTTTTTGTATAATAAAGGAGAATATTCGTATCTAAATAAGAACATTTTAAATAATAAATCTGTTATTAAGTATTATAGTAGTGAAGATAAAATATATTTAAAAAACATTATGGATAATATAGTTCCAAATAGAGAAGAATTTATCAATATTTATAAGCAAATGCTTGTAAGTAAAGAATTACAATTAAAGCTAACTGAATTAAAAAAAGTATTTAAACTTCTACCTTTAAAAATATTTATAATACTTAAAGTTTTTAAAGAATTAAATTTATTGAATTTTGAAATTAACTATGAAGAAAATACTATAGCCATATATTTATTAGAAAAACCTGATAAAAAGCTTAATTTGGATGAAAGTGTAATACTTAATAATCTAAAAGAATTAAAACAAGAGTATGTAAAAAGCCATTAGGAGGAGTTTTAAATGGATTTAAAACAAATAGTAAGAGTAATTGAAGATTTTCCAAAGGAAGGAATAAGCTTTAAAGACATAACAACATTATTACAAGATGGTAAAGCACTTAAATTTGCAATTGATGAAATAATAGCAGATTTAAAGGATAAGGAAGTTGATTTAATTGTAGGACCAGAAGCAAGAGGATTCTTAATGGGAACACCGGTTGCTTATGGTATGGGAATTGGTTTTATACCAGTTAGAAAACCTGGGAAATTACCATGGGAAGTTGAAGGTTATGAATATGATTTAGAGTATGGTTCTAATAGACTAGAAATACACAAAGATGCTATTAAGCCAGGGCAAAAGGTTGCAATAGTAGATGATTTATTAGCTACAGGTGGAACTATGGAAGCAGCAGCTAAACTTATAGAAAAGCTAGGCGGAGAAGTGGTTTCAATGCAATTTTTAATAGAATTAGAAGACTTAGACGGAAGAGCAAAATTAGCAAAATATAATGTTAATTCTCTTATAAAATACTAGACAATAATAATAGTTGGTTTTTACCAACTATTTTCATATATAATAAAATTTATACTTTAGAGAATAGGTGGTTATATGCATGATAAGGAATTACAGGAGATTCTAGATAAAATAAAAGAATATGCTCCTAATACAGATACTACTCTTGTAGAAAAAGCTTACTATTTGGCAAAATCTGCCCATGAAGGTATCCTAAGAAAATCAGGTGAACCTTATATAATTCATCCAATAGCTGTTGCAAATATTCTTGTAGATATGGAACTTGATATAGAAACTATATCAGCAGGACTTTTACATGATGTGATAGAAGATACGGACTATACTTATGATGATATAGAAGAAATGTTTAGTAAGGAGATTGCTGATTTAGTTGATGGGGTTACAAAACTTGGTCAAATTAAATATCAATCAAAAGAAGAAACGCAAGCTGAGAATTTAAGAAAAATGTTTTTAGCCATGGCAAAAGACATTAGGGTAATTCTTATAAAGTTAGCTGATAGACTACATAATATGAGAACTCTAAAATATATGCCAGAAGAAAAGGCTAAATATAAAGCAAAAGAAACTTTAGAAATCTATGGTGGAATAGCTCATAGGTTAGGAATCTCTAAAATTAAATGGGAATTGGAAGATTTAGCACTAAGATATATAGACCCAGATGGATACTATGACTTAGTAGATAAAGTTTCTATGAAAAGAAGTCAAAGAGAAGAATATATAAGCAGAATAGTAAATTTATTACAAGAAAAGTTTAACGAAGTTAATATAGATTGTGAAGTTTATGGAAGACCAAAGCATTTTTACAGCATTTATAG
>OIFU01000427.1_pt1 | contig 20070 bp, 23 predicted proteins | sample 1582141 | NCBI WGS metagenome assembly OIFU01 (sample SAMN07501047, study PRJEB24779) | human gut metagenome | isolation source: stool | host: human infant | place: USA: Pittsburgh, PA
AAAAAATGTATGTAAAAATATAATTTATATTATAATAAATTTATAATATTACATAAAACAAAAATTGAGGGATGGTTAAATGAATAAAGACATAATATTAAAAAAAACTAAAGCATTTGTAAAAGATAAATTATATAAAGAAAGCTCTGGTCATGATTGGTTCCATACAAAACGAGTTTATAATTTAGCTACTTATATTTGTGAGAAGGAAGGTGGAGATGATTTTATTATTAAAATGGCTGCTCTACTTCACGATATTGACGATTGGAAATTTAGTAATAATAGTAAAACAACAGAAAACTTTTTAAAATCCCTTAATATTGATGAGGAATCTATTCATGAAATAATGAATATAATAACAACCATGTCTTACAAAGGTGGTGTAGTAGATTCTTCTCAAAACAATATAGAAGGAAAAATTGTTCAAGATGCAGACAGATTAGATGCTATAGGTGCCATCGGTATAGCAAGAGCTTTTACATATGGTGGTAGCAAAAATCGATTAATGTATGACCCGGATATTAAACCTATGGATTTTCAAAGTTTAGATGAAGTAAAAAACCTTAACAATCACACAATTAATCATTTTTATGAAAAACTACTTAAACTTAGAGATTTAATAAATACTGATACTGCACAACAAATTGCTGAAGAAAGACATAGATTTATAGAAATTTATTTAGATGAATTTTTCTATGAGTGGAATTTTAACAAAGAAAAATAATCAATCTAAAAAGCCCTATGATTAATCATAGGGCTTTTTCTTTAATAAAATTGTTGTACTTTTTCCATTCCTCTATCTTTCATTATTTTTACAGATTCTGCATTAATAATTAGACTTCCATCCTTGTCTTCCAATTTTCCAATAACCTTAATCCAATCATTTTCTTTTGGTAAATCATGATTATAATTATAATTAAATTCAAATCCACTCATAACTTCCATTTCAGTCAGATACTCATCTTCATCACCTTCTACATGTTGACCTTCTTCATCATGAGTATGTTCCATTATATCTGTTAGTCTGTAAACATATAGATGTTTTTTATTATTTTCATCTTTTTCTTCTTTAAACATACCTTCTATTTCTATAGTCTTTCCAATATATTTGCTACTATCTAAATGGATATCATTTACATAATCCACATATACATTCTCCATTATTTTAATAATTTCTTGTGACTCTCTGTTCTCACTAGTACCTGTATCTTTTTTCGATACTTTTTCATTACATCCAGTCATCATAATTATTATACATATACTTATTAGTATAATACTAAATATTTTCTTCACTTATTAACCTCCAAAGTATGTATTAAATATTGCATTTTATCTTATCATGAAGAAAAAAAAGTGTCAATTATTCTTCCTCCGAATTAGCCACCTCTACCAAAACCTCCTGTGACTTTATTTTGTTACTATAAATTTCACTAATAAATGTAGATCCTAATATTAGTATTCCTCCAAGTATTTGTAGTAAACTCATACTTTCACTTAAAATAATTGCTGACATAATTATGGCAGAAATTGGGTCAACATAAGAATAAATAGCAACAGTCTGACTTTCTAGTTTTTGAATAACAGTAAAATATATTAAATAAGCTATTCCTGTATGAACTATCCCTATTATTAATAATAGAATTATTGACTTACTAGAAACCCCTGCTAAACTTATTTTTTCAGTAAAAATTACATATGGTATCAAAAATATGGCTGCAACTGATAATTGCACCACAGAACTATCTCGCCCTGAAATGTCCTTTAAAAATTTATTTAGAACGACTACGCCCGCATATAAACAGGCTGCACTTAAACCATATACTATTCCAACTATATTATTTCCACCCATGCTACTCTTATCTATACCTACAATACATAACATTCCTATCATAGCTGCAACTATACATAAAACTTTCACAGGTGTTAGTTTTTCTTTTAACAAAAAAGGAGATAAGAACATTACTATAACGGGTGCTAAATAATAACAAATTGTTGCAGTAGAAATAGTTGTATAATTATATGCTTGAAATAAAAAAATCCAATTAAAACCTAGACATATTCCACAAGCTACAAGTACTAATAAGTTCGATTTTATTTTTTCCTTTGATAAATGTTCTTTTGATATCATACTGAAAACTATTAAAAAAATACTTCCTACAATGGCTCTTACAAGAGCTATCTGACTAGATGTAAAATCAATATATCTTACAAATATTCCAATACTTCCCCAAATCAACATGGCAATAATAAGCCCTAATTTATATTTTTTCATCTATTCCCTCCTTTTAACTATCAATCATTGTATATACTTTCAATATACTCCGCCACAGTTTTAGTAGCTACAATTATTAAAATATTTTCTTTAGAAAATTCTTTGATAACCTCCATTCCTCACTATTAATTATTGTTTCTCTAATTAAAGTCATTGCATCTGTATTGTTTAATGGAGGAATTGCATTAGAAAACATGATTATTTCATCTTTTAACTCTTCTTCATCTTCCTTTATTACGCATACTTTTAGTCCAAAATCATAAGGACTAATTGTAACTGATGATTTTATTCTTTCATCTATACAGTTAATTAAAGTCAAAAAAACTCCCATACTATGACCTACCAAAAAAATATTATTTTTATCTATATTGTAATTTGTTACATTTTCTTCATTTGTTACAAAATTAATTACACTCCTCACATCTTCAATACAATTTGAAAATAAAAATTGTCCATTTACTCCCCAACATCCTCTATAATGAAATATAAGTACATTTAAACCACATCATCTAAGGCTATGGGCTAAGTCATGATTATCTTCATATCCTGGAAATCCATGTAATAAAATTGCAGTTGGACAAGAACCTTCTTCCCCTGGAGTTAACATTGTACCAATTACTTCTTCTCCATTACTTCTTATTTTAAGATCATATAAGTTAGGAAAGTATCCATTTACCTATTCTATTTTTGGATCCATAAAAATCATTTGACTATTCATTTAGCTCCCTCCTTAATAATAAAACCTATTATATAAATTATAACTAATGAAAATACTAATCGGTTAAATATTCCATTTTCTTATAAAAATTTTTATTTTAGGGACATCAATTACTCTTTTAACTATATAATATTATATAGAGTAATCTAAATTTTTAATTAAAGAGGACGAGTATAATGAGGAAAGTAAAAAAAATTAACAAAATAGTTAAGGCTTTTTATAATATATTTGGTGCACTTCCTTTGTTAATAACCCTATATATATATCCATTAATTCCTGATGAAATTCCTATTCACTATTGGATGAATGGAACTATTGATAGATGGGGAAGTAAAAATGAATTGTTTATTGTTCCAATGATAATTTTTTTATTATTTGTTATTTTTCAACCTAAACTCTTTTATTTAAGTTTTAATTCTGAGTCTGAAGATAAAATAACAAGATGGAACAATTATTATTTTTTGATAATATTAAATATTTTAGTATATACAAATATATATATTTCTTTAAACTATCAGACTTGCTTAGATAACTTTAACTTTTACAATTTTTTTGCCTGTGCTATTTGTTTTTTATTTGGATTTTATGGTAGTTATATTCCTAACTGTATCAGAACATCTAGCTTTTCTATTAGAAACAAATACACTTTAGAAAATCATATTATTTGGGATAAAACTCATAAATTTTGTGGCAAACTTTGGTTTACTGGAAGTATAATTTTTTTCCCCATGCTCTTATTTAGTAATAACTATCACCTATTAATTATTGCTATTATAATGATATGCACTTTCTTTATACCTCCTATTATATATATAAAATACCTACATGAAAAATATATTAAAGGTCAATTAGAAGATCATTCTCATAAAAAAAGAATACAACATTCTCATTAATTACTAAAATATAATAATCGAGACTGTAGATAACTATTATCAATATCTACAGTCTTTTGATTTTTATCATAATATTATAAAGTAAATTTATTTATACAATCTATTTTATTTTCTATATCTTCTTTATTAATTTCGATTTTTTCAATGCAATTAGAATAACTATTACTTTCAATATTATTTAGATTTTTACTTATACTACCTAATATGCCTTTATACTCTCTCATAAATGATTTATGATTTTCTTTTATATATTTAATATCCCCATTCTTACCTACATCTTCTAATAATCTAGCTTTTTCTGATAATAAACAAGCTCCTATACTTAATAAATAGCTTTTTATTGCATTAACTTCTATAATATATCTTTTTAATCCTTCATTTGCATAATGATCCAACTTATCAATCTTGCTATTACCATCTTTTAGAATATTTTCAATATATCTAAATAACTATAAATATCTAAATTATTTTTTGCAAACTTATTTTATAATCTAATCCTACTAAATCTAATTTAATTTCTTTTTTCTCTTTATTTTTATTTATATTATTTTGCATACATTCACTTGGATGCTTCTTTAATTCATTTGGTATCCACCTTTTTAGTACACTATTTAGTTTTTTATATATGGCTATAACTTTTCTCTTCTATAAGGTTTATAGTATATTTTTATTTAGTTTTTCATCATTAACTTCAGCAAACCCTTTGTAATTTGTAATCTTTTGATTAAATATAAAACTAAATTTACTCCCTTAACCATATACACTTTCTACGAATATTTTTTCGCCCATTAATTCTACTAATGATTTTGATATGGCTATACCTAAACCTGTTCCTTCTATATTTCTATTTTTTCTTGTGTCTACTTGCTTAAATGATTCAAATAACTTTTCTAAGTCTTCTTTTATTCCCATACCTGTATCTTTAACAGAAACTTTTAACTTTACTTCATTATCTTCTATTGTTTGTGACTCAATTTTTCCTGATTCAACTTTAGAAATATCTAATATATCATTTATTATTCCTAATAGATTTGTACCTGCTGATTTTATATTATAAATGTTCTCCCTTACAGTATCACTTATATCTTCTCTCATAATAAGTTCGACCATTCCAACTATTGCGTTCATTAGTATTCTAATTTCATGACTCATGTTGGCTAAAAATTCTGTTTTCGCCTTTCCAGCAATTTCTGCCTTTTCTTTCATTTCATAAAATTCAGTTACATCTTTTAATACTATAACTATGTTTTGTAATTCAACTCGCTCATTAGTAGCTGGATATATTGCTATAGTTGCATGCTTCCCCGAATTATCTATTGGACTATTATATTCAATTAGTCTTTCTATAGTTTCATGTGTTTGTAAACACTCCCTACATAATTTACAAAATTCTTTTGCATTTTCTTCGCCTCTATATTTGGAATATACTTCATATAGATGAGCTCCTGTTAAATCTCTATTTTCGTCATAAACAATTATTAAAAAAACTATTGCTAGAATAAATAAACCTTAAATACTTATGTTTTCATAAGTATTTATAGGCTTTTCCTCTGTATTTATAAAACAAATGATATAGAACTTTTATATACTATTCCATCATAGAATTCTGTGAATTCTTGTAAATTATCATTAAAGTCTATAGAAGATGCTCCTCCAAACATAGGTAAGTCAAGATAATTTGTATTAACTATGTAAAAAATATCTTTAATTGTTTCAATACTATCAAAATTAGGGAATGTTAACATTATTGATGGATCTTCATTAAATAATAATTTAGCTTTTTCATATTCCTTATTTATAATCTCATCTAATTATTCTTTAGTTTTTTCTTTTATATCCTTTATCACACCGATATGGAATCTATTTTCATCATCTGTTAATACCATAAGTACTGCACTATCATCTAAATAACCATCATTACAAATTTCTCCACTATAACTGCAACTAAGTATCATTATGCTACTTTCATCTCCTAGTGTTTGTAATAATTCACTTTAATCCAAACTAGCTTCACAAAATAAAATTCCTATTGAGTATTTCCTAAGTTTGATGTTTTCATTTATATCATCTATCATTTTTAAAGCTGATTCTCTTCCATCAACTATATTATGACTTTTTACTACTATTGATTCCCTAATGTCCCCCTTACAAATTTATCAATTGAAATTTGTAACTAATTTTTTCAAATATATCTATAATATTAGGATCAAACATTTTTCCTTTTCCATCAATTATTATTTTCAATGCAGCTTCATGTTCAAAGGCTTCTTTATAAGGTCTTTTTGCTGTTAAAGCATCATAAACATCAGCTATTGCCATTATTCTAGCACTTATAGGTATTTCTTCACCTTTTAATCCTGATGGATAACCACTACCATCCCATTTTTCATGATGATAATGAGCCATATCTTTTGCTGCATACAAAAAACTTTCTCCGTTAATTTCATTTATCATTTTTTGTAATGTTTGTCCTCCAAGTTCTGCATGATTCTTCATATATTCAAACTCCTCATCATCTAATGATCCGGCTTTTAATAACGTTGAATCATTTATACCTATTTTCCCTATATCATGAAGTGGCGCTGATCTCACTATATCTCGTATATATTCTGGAGTTAAAATATCACTGTATAATCTTGCCTCAACAATTTCATCAGTCAATATTTTTACATACTCCGCTGTTCGCTTAACATGACCTCCTGTATTTTCATCTCTGCATTCCACAAGCTCTGCTAAAGATAACATCATTACATCTTGCAAATGCTCTATTATTTCTGTTTTTTCATGCACTTTATTTTCTAAATCATTCTTATATTCACTAAATTCTAAATGCATTTTTACCCTACTTAGCATAGTCTGCGGAATAAAAGGTTTTATAATAAAATCTACTGCTCCTAATTCAATAGCTCTTAATTCACTTTCGCTATCTGATAAAGCCGTTAAAAATATTACTGGTGTATTGTCTAGATCTTGATTTTCCCTTATTTTTTTCAAGGTTTTATATCCATCCATATCAGGCATATTTATATCTAGTAATATTAAGTCAGGCGTGTTTTTAGATAAAAACTTCAATGCCTGAGCTCCTGATATTAATAAACTTACCTTATAATATGGTTTTAATATTTTTTCTGCAAATTTTAAGTTTGTTACATTATCATCTATAACTAATACATGTTTAAGTTTCATTCATGCCCCTCCAAATAAAAAAATACATTTTATTTGTATTTTTTTACTTTTTCCACAATATTTTACATTAACTGTTACAGAGCTATTATATCCCCAATACTTTATATAGTATAACTAGATAAAAAATTTAATAAAAAAATCCCACCATTAATATGGAAGGATTATTATCTTAAAGATTATTCATTATATTTTATATGAGTCCATTGTATATCATCAACATATTTCTTAACTAGATCATAGCCCATCTCTGGATGAATAGTTTCTTCTGTTGATATGGTTATTGTAGACATTGAAATTGCAAATTTAAGTGTATCTATTAATGAAATCTCTTCCATGTATCCATGAGCTATTCCTGCTACAAAAGAATCTCCAGCTCCTGTTACATTTACAACTTTAACATCATTGGCTTTTAATTTGCCTTCTTCCACTCCATTGTTGTAGTATATTCCATCTTCATCTAATGTAATAAATACATTTTTTATGCCTAAGTCAACAAAGTATTTTCCAGCTCTTCTTACATCTTCGTCATTTTCAATTTTAAATCCGCACATTATTTCAGCTTCATATCTATTTGGCTTTATAGTATGGAAGTATTTTATTAGATGTTTTACACCCTCTGCCTTTGCAGCTGATACTGGGTCTAAGATAAATTTAGTTTCTCCACTAAATTTTTCAAGTATATATTCTACTATGTCCGGTCTATCTGAATCTAATATCATATATTCAGAATTTCTTATGGTCTCAGATTTAGAGTCTATAAACTCCGTAGTAAATTTATCTATTATTTTCATGTCTACTACTGCTGATACCATCTCACCTTGATGGTTAAGTATTGCCATATATGTTGGTGTATGGCCACCTTCTATAATTAAAGAATCACTCATATCGTAATTCATAAGCTTTGAATGTTCTATCATTCTGTTTCCAGTTTCATCATCACCTAAAATTGATATAAACTTAGTATTAACTCCTACTCTAGACATACATTCAGCTATGTTTCTGCAAACCCCTCCAAAAGAAGTCTTAACCTGACCTGGGTTAGAGTCATTGCATCTATAGTTATTATCCGTAAATCCACAAATATCAAAAACTGATACTCCAAATACTAATGCATAGGAATTTGTATTATTCATAATATAATCGTAACCTTTCTAAGAAATTATTTTTATATTTTAACATATTTTTAACGTATATTTCTACAAATTTCAACATTTTTACGATGTATTTTTTTTACATCTCATATAAATTTATTTTCTCATACATATAATAACTTATTAGTCACGAAAATATTACCATAATTATTTATATTATAATTTTTTATTTTTTTCAAATTAAGATTTTTACAATATAATCCAAATAATATTAATATTATAGATAAACTTATGGAGAATCCCTCTATAAATCCTCTAAGAAAATCAGGTAATACAATATAAAATAGATTTAGTTGTCTGACTAAAAATGAAATACCACTAAAAATTAAACCAAAACAAATATATTTATTCCCCCTTACTCATACTTATCGTCCCCTAATTAATTTCTATTTTTCTTCCATTTTTTCAAGACCTCTTTTTATCCATATGAAAAGTCCCCAGAATAATACGATTTCTATGCCAATAATAATATCCGTATTTCTTATTGCTAAAAATGTATATAATAAAGCTATAATAATTGATATTACAAATATAACTTTCCCTAGTTTACACCGTATACTTAACATACTTCTGTAAGAAGAATAATCTATATATATATTTCATATTCACTTGCATCGTTGTTCTCGTCATATTTTTTCTAAAATAGTTCCATCCATTATAAGTTAAGTTTATATATTTCCATCCTAAATCTTCAAATATTTCTTTTAATCTTTCAATCTCTTGCAATAAAATATTTCTTCCATCTAATGTTATTTCATAAGTTCTTCTTCTATCATCCTCTTCATTTGCAGTGTCACTCTCCTTTTTTATCATTTTACTTACTGCTGTATACATAGTTCCAGATCCTATTTTCACTATATTATTTAATAGTTTTATAGCTTCTTGCATTATGCAATAACCATAATTGAGTCCTTTATATAAGCAAAGTAAAATATAGTAATAACTTTCTGTTAAATATTCTTGCTTCTTTGACATCCTTTATCATATCTTCTCTCATTATGTTGCTTATCGATATATCAAGCTTACTTATATCATATTGTAAATTTTTTCTATTTTAAAATTTAAAGGAGGCTAGACAATATTCTCCAACCTCCTTATTTAAAAAATATGTTTTTGTAATTTATGAATTTACTTTATACTTCTTTCATCTTTTCAATAATTTCACCATATAGTTTTTCTTTTTTACTTTCTCTAATTTCATGAACTAACAATCCATCTTTTAACCATATTACTCTACTACAATGGCTGGCAATAAGAGGGTCATGTGTAACCATTATTAATGTTTTCTTTAGTTCAATGTTGGTATTTACTAAAATATCTATTATAGTTTTACCAGTTTTAGAATCTAAACTTCCTGTAGGTTCATCAGCATAAATAACACTTGGGTTATTTATTAAAGCTCTACAAATTGCTGTTCTTTGTTTTTCACCACCTGAAATATTAGATGGCTTCTTATTTAATAAATGCTTTATACCTACTTTTTCGGCATAATAATTACATCTATCAAGCATAATATCTTCTTCCTCTTTATTTATAATCATAGGAAGCATAATATTTTCCTGTATAGTCAAACTATCTAGCAACCTAAAATCTTGAAATACAAATCCAATATCATTTAGCCTTATTTCAGATATTTCATCTCTAGATAAATTTTTACTTTTTTCACCTTTATAGTAAACATCTCCAAGTGTGGGGTCTTCTATAAGTCCTAACATTTTTAATAATGTTGTTTTTCCACATCCAGAGTTCCCCATAATAGCAATTCTCTCACCTTCTTCAATGCAGAAGTTTATCCCTCTTAATACTTCAACTGATCCAAATGATTTTTTTAAATCAACTACTTTTATAATTTCCATCACTACTTCCCTCCAATATCCTTAATTAAAAAATGAGATATTATAAAAGTCGATACACCGTATATTGCTAGAAAAGCTAACATAATACTTGTATAAACTTTACCACTTGATATTATTTCTAAATAGTTAAATCCACGCATATAAACTGTAATTATAATAAATATTAAAGAAGTAAATATTGCTAATATACATGGTAAAAATGCAAATGCTATTATCTCTTTTCTTATTATGGAGTTGGATTTCTTTTTCTTTTCACCCAAATAACTAAGTATCTCATAACAATTTTTATAATAAGATCTATTTCCAAAAGCATGTACAAAAACAATCATTATACTTGCAATTACAAATGTTAATGATATGGATATATTAATAATCAACTTAAATATTTTATCTCCTTGAAAATCTTCATTCAAATCCTTTGATTTATAAACAGACTGTACCTGACTATCAATCTCTCTTTCTTCATTATGTGTTTTTTTGTAATTATCCATATACTCGGCTAAAGACTTATCATTTTTCCCATTATCTTTAATTGTCATTAAATATTTTATTCCATCAGTATTTTTATGCTCATTATTAAAATACTCATCTGAAAACACAACTATGTTTTCGTACATTACACTTGTAAGTCGCCCAAAGACTATCTCTCTTTTTTCTTTAACTATATTATAATCTGAACTAAAAATTACTTTTCTATTAAAAATGGTATAACGTTCTGGTTGACCAATTCTAATAAACGGTTTTGATCTAGTAACATAAAAATCTAATGGATGAGCTTTATTTGATTTATCTTCTTGATATAAAATAACAATATCCTTATTTTTCAAGTTTAAATTTTCACCAGTTAATTTTTTATATGTACTTTCTGAGATTCCCAGATGATGCCCCATTGGCAATGTTTTATAAAGACTTCCATATCCACCATCTTCTCCTCCTGGCACAGTAACTCTTACCACAGGGTAAATTCTACTTTTTACATCAAATTCTTGTTCTATTGTTTTTAGTTTACCTTTGTCCTTTTCATATCCTAAACATACATAGTCATATGGATAAAGCTCTTTAGTTTCTAAAGGAAATAAGCTTGATATTTGAAAAAAATATGTAAAGAACATAACAAAAAGTAAAGTATATAATAGTAAAGAATTTTTTAAATAGGTTCTAGATTGATAAAATATAAGATTAAAAGATAAAATATTTTTTAAATAATATTTCTTACTTTTAATTTTATTGAGTATATAACCTGCAACAAAATATATAAACACTACAAATATTATTATCCAAGTATAAATTATATATTTTGATTCAGCCCAATGAGAATCTGAGTATAGTTTAAATAATATAATAAGAAATATCGGTAATATAAGTAATATTTTTTTATAATTGGGCAATTTTTCTTCCATATCTGAAGATGAAACATTTAGAATACTACTTTCGATTGCTAAGTCTTGAACTATAGACATAATAAAGCCTAAAAGTAATACACATCCTATAAATGATATTACTGTTACAGTTACTAAATCAACTTTAGGTATACTAAGACTTTGTAGGTAGAAACCATACACTTTTCTAAATATAAAAATCATTCCATTCCCTAAAATAACGCCTATTATATAAGAAAGTAACAAGCTTATTATTAGTAAAAATCTCATACACTTGTATATTTCTTTTTCTTTAACCCCTAGTAACAATAATGTTTTTAAATCATGCATTCTATTTTGCACATAGTTTTTAAGCGCATAAAATTGAATCAATATGGTTACTATTGCAATAGTAAATAATGCATTTAATACAACTGATGTAATTCCTTCGGTAATATACGCAGCGCTAGTTTGTTGCATCTTATGTACAATAAAAAGGTTTCCTAAAAATCCATAAATATATGTCACTGTCAACACTGCACTTATTATGAATACTATATAGTTTTTTATATTAGATTTAAAATCTTTTAATAAAATTTTATGAATCCACTTACTGCTCTTTTTCTCTTTTTTCTCTTTTTTTATTCCTTTATTTAACTTCCTCTCTTCTTTAATCCTTTTATCTATCTCAGCATCTTCATAGCTTAATTGCCGAGAAATAAATATAACTATAATAATAATTACTCTAAGTGCTAATACCATAGGTATTAGTTTTATATTATTTTCCTGGCCTAAGATAAATAAAGCTGCGTATGTAGCCATATGAACAACTACACTCCCGACCATAGATAAATATATTAATACTACTTCATAGTTCATATTTCTTTTATTTTTAATAACATTAAGAAAATGTATTAGATATAAAAAAGATATTATTAAGTGAAATCCAAAATAAAGTACTATTATTTTTTTATCCACTTCATAAAATATCATGGATGGAATTACCCATAAAAAAATTGCACAAAAAATCAGTACATTAAACAAATTTTTCTTATTCATAGTCCCCCCTACCATTTTTAATTAATTTGATATTATCTAACTTAATTATATGACATTTTTTACAAAAAAAACAATAAAAGACTTTTTATTGTTTTTTAACTATATATTTTTTCAATTTATTAAAGTAACTTTATATCATATAGTTTGAATAAAAATATTTTTTAATATTTATGTTGCATTATATATTGAATTCCATTTTTAATTTCTACACTTACTGTCTTATTAGAATTTATTTTTTCTAATCTGCTATACAAATCTTCTTTCTCATTTTGTGAAAGATTCTCTTTTGATGCGGGGTCTATCATATCAAATAAATCTATCAGTTCATAGTCTATATAGTCACATAATTCTTCCAAATTATCAATTAAAAACTTTAAATTTTCATAAGATGAAATATAAACATCCCTTTTATTCTCAGATAAATATTCACTAATTTTCTACGCTTCATTTGCATACTTAAAGAAGGCGCCTGATGGATCCATTATCTCATTAATAGAGTTTTCATATTCTACTATTTTAATTTGCCTTATTAATTTATCTTTTTTAGATAAAGTTTTATAATTATTATCAATATAAGAAACTAATCCCCAATCATAATTTAAAATATCATCTTTGCGCTCTTTAACAGCTTGCTCCCCGAATTCACTAAAATCTTCTAAATTCTTATCTATAGCTTTTATTAATTGTTCAATACTCAAATCTTCCAAGTATAACTTTTCTTTTTTTATTGTTACATTCCAGACATCATAGTTTTTATAGTAAACTTCGCTAGTTAATATAACTCTTTCATTATAGGATACAAGTATGAATCCACTTCCCATTTGGTCTAAAAAAGATACTTTATATTTATCTTCAATATATTTATGTAAATCTTCATAATCACCGTTTTTCGTTATGTATATTTCCTTATCACTATAAACTTTTGCAAATTCTTTCTCTTCATTAAGAGTTATCATTTTTCCAACATAAGGTATAGGGTTGCCACACTGAAAAATACTTTTTCTAAATGTAAAAACTAATATGCAAGTGAAAATTAATAATATACCAATTATATAAATAATTTTTCTCTTCATAATATATACCTCTTCCCTTATTTTTTCATATGTTTTTTATTACATATAAATGTCATTCATAATATATTTACTTAAACATAAAATCATATTTGAAAGAATTACCTAAAAATACTCCATAAATTTTGTCATTTAAATCATCTAAGTTGGATATATTTTTTATTTTTAGATTAGTATATTTTTTTTCTTTACCCTTTAATTTAGCTTTAAATTCAACAGTCTTAGATGATTCTCCTATATGAATTTCATCCATACTTATTTCCATAACCTCACTACTTTTATTCTCTATATATAGCCCATATTCAGCATTATTATCAATTATGGAAATATTTTTTACTGTCATCTTAAAATCTTCATTATCTATAAATACTGGTGCATCATCATCGGAATATAAAGTGAAATTTTTACTGTCTATTTTTTCAAGCTTATTTCCGTTGATTTTATACTGCATATTTTCTAATTGCTCTTTCTTTTCATTATACTTAGTAAATGTTACAATGCTAGAATATTTATCATACTGAGTTTCATAAATATATCTCTTATTATCTACCAACTCTTCTCTTGTTCCTATCCATTCTGGATAGTCCCATAGCCCTTCCATATATGCTTTATCTACCAATGAAAGTTCATCTATATACTCATGTTCCACATATTCACTTATAACTTCACATTTTCTACCTATACTTTTTACATAAGCTTCTGCCTGCTTATTAATATCTTTTAACAATCTATCTGTGTAATCAATACTCGTAGCTTGTAAAGCTTCTTTTTTAGGAAACATTTTAAATACAGAATCCTTATACATTGATCCATCCTGTGCTTCCTCGCTTTCTAGATAATAATATCCTGGTTTTGTAGTTAAAAATTCCCCTTCTTTTACTTTTGAAAATTTTATTCTTATTGGTATATTAGAACTTCCACCAGTCATGCTAAATATGTCATTTTCGAAACTATATGTTCCATAGGTTGATACAAGATAAACTTCAATAGAATCTTCATCTTCTTCTTTACCTAATATCACATGGCTTTCCACATTTAACTCTCCTCCAAAGTCTATTCCATACCAATCTTTTATATAATTATCTACTATAGCCTTTGAAATAGCCTGGTCTAAATCTTGCAAGTCAGTTTTTTCTGTAGCTAATAGTACTTTCTTATTATCTTCATTTATAACTTTACCATTAGTAAGAAGTACACCACACATAATCAATAAACAAGCTATTCCAGTTACGGTAAATATCTTCTTTTTCTTTGTAAAGTACTTTGAATTTTTAATTAATTCCACTCTCTTTTTTATGGTTTTCTTATCATCTGTCATATTTAAACCTACTGCAAATCTTTTATTATAATTAACTTTTTCCAATACAGTAAGCATAGTGATACCATATTTATTATGTTCTTTTTCATTTAAAACCGATAAAACTCTTTCATCACAAGCCATTTCCATATCATTTCTAACATGTTTAAATAAATACCATACTAAAGGATTAAACCAATGGACACATTGTAAGAGAACTAGCATATTATCTACCCAAGTATCTTTACTTTTGAAATGGCATAATTCATGTAGAAATATATGTTGTAATTCTTCTTCGCTTAAATCAACCAAGTTACTTGGTATAATAATTTTAGTTTTAAATATACCTACTAAGGATGGAGAATTTATCATATCATCAATTACAAGATTAATTTTTCTTTTTATATGTAACTTTTCCTTGCATTCTTTTAGAATACATTCTAGATAATCGTATTTAATATTTTCTCTTCTTTTAAGATTTTTCATGAAATGTAAATAAATTATTATATGAGCAGTTAGAGCTAAAGCTACACCACTTATCCAAATAATGGGTATTATACTCGTAAAAATACTTTTTTCACTTTCATTATTAGAATTAAAAGAACTTTGAATAGTAGAAACTTTTTCTTGTGGTAAATTTTCTTTTTTGCTACTTTCATAATCTGTGTCAACAGTGTAATCTATACTTTCATTGAAATTTGATATATTAATATCATTTGCAGCAACTTGATTATTTATTTTTACAGGTATTTTATTAAATAAACTTAAACTACTTTCTGGACCAAATGGAAAGGCTAGCTTAATTATCAATATTATCCATAATAGATAAGCATATTTTTTATTAATTCTATTTCTCAATAAGCTTTTTATAAGTAATATTACCACTCCTGCTATACTACCATAAACAGTAGCACTTAATATGTACCCCCATATATTACTCATACTCCACCTCTTTTCTATTCATCTCTTAATATATCTTTTAGCTCTTCAATTTCTGATTTTGATAATTTTTTATCTTTTACAAAGCTAAGAACCATTTTATTTATTGATCCATTATAAAGCTTCTCTAAAAAAGACTTACTTGCATAATTTTTATATTCTTTCTCACTTATACTAGCACTGTAAATATATGATTTTTTATTACTCTTATCTACATTTACAAAATCCTTTGATACAAGTCTTGTTATAAGAGTTTGTATAGTTTTTGGCTTCCATTCACTTTTATCTTTTAGATTTTCTATAATTTCTGCACTAGTAGCTTTTTTAGCCTTCCATAATACTTTCATTACTTCTAATTCCGATTCAGAAATATTTTGTTTCATTATTAACCTCCCTCAAAACTTACAATCGTAATCTTTTACTTAAATCTTACAATTGTAATCCAAAAATGTCAACTCATTTTTCTCAAAATAAAAAATCACTTCGTGAAAAGTGATCTTTTATTTTATAAGCTATCTTTCCTTAATCTCTTCCAATTGCCTAAGATAATATTGTATGAAATTAGTTTTTTCAATTAAATTTATATTATCCTTATAATTACTTTTAAAAATTTTATATGATTATTTAGGTAATATCCTAAACTTAAAAATAAAATCAATAATGCTAATGTCTCAAAAATATATATGAGCATAAACATATATCCTTTTATAATTTGTAAAACTTTTCATTCAAAGTCTCATTACTTCTATATAAATTAAATGTTTATTACATCTTCTATTTCATTAAGAGGAATTTCAAATTTTGGGATACCTATATAATAAGGGCCTATCTCGTATAGTTGAAAATATATTATTAATTTATCATTTTCCAAATAAAACCCCTGATTATCATCTATACCTTTAAATCCATCTTTACCTGTAAAATATAAATCCTTATTTTTTTCTATTTCTTGCTTTATATAAGTATTTATAATACTTTTATAATCTATCTTATCTTTAAAAATATTACTTAGTTCTAACTCTTCACCACTTTTCAAGTTATAATTAAAAGACTTTAATACAGACATTCCATGAGCTCCACCAGTAAATTCATATGTTAATATTGGTATACTAATCAAATTATTTTTATTGTATGCAACATCAAATTCACTATAAGCTTCATATACAAACTTAGGTAAAGATAAGTCCTTATCACTGCTTTTATACTCTTTTTCATATTGTTCAGATTGTTTTTTTATATTATTTTTAAAATCAACTAAATAATCATAGATTTCATTATTTATTTTACTTATTGTTTTTATATTTTCTTTTTCTCTATCTTTATATTTTTCTTTTATTTTAAAATAAGGGTAATTAATCTGTGCCTTAAAAAATTCACTTTCCTCTATTATTTTTTTAAGTTGAATATTATATAAATAATTTATTTCACTCTTATCCTTCCTACGTATTAATGGAAAAGCATTATGACCATTTGAAATCCCTGTACTACAAAATATAATAGTTAAAACTAAAAATACTATTCTTTTAAAATTCCTCATATTAATAAACCTCCTTACTTTTTAATATAAACTTATTATTTACAAAATAACAAAAAAAATTGAATTCATATTTTTTAAATAAAATTCATACTTTTCCTTCAAAGGGTAAAATAATAATGATATAATATTTTCTTACATGGAACCATAAATTTATGACAGAAATGAGGAATGACATTGAATAGCAGAACATTTGGAGGTGTACTAGAAAACTTACTATATATCTCTAAACAAAAAAAATCTTCTTTAGCCTCCTATTTAGGCTACGATGTATCTTATATTAATAAATGGGTAAATTCCAAAAACTTACCTAGTTTTAAAAGAGCAGTAGAAATTTGTGAAAATATTGCAAAATTTATTATAAAATCTCTAGATAATGATACTAGAAAACACTTAGTCGAATATTTTGAACTCGAAAGAGGGGACAACGATTTTCTTTATGAATATATAAAGAATACATTACAAGAAGTTTACTTCGAAAGCTCCAATAACAAAGGGACCCAAAATATCCCAATGACTTCTGTTTCACAAGAATATTATAATGTGAATTGCGAAGTAAAACCTACCTTATTACCAAAAGCCATACGTGAAGAAATAGAATTTAATGCTAGCGTTGGCAATGATTTAGATATTATTATTGCTATAAACTTATTCTCTATAGATTATAAAGATAAGGTTTCTCTTGTAGATATGAAAAAATATTTTTATGAATTAAGTAAGTATACAAATGTAAAAATTAATTTTTTGATAGGATTTGAAGGTGAGAATAAAGAAGAAATATTAAACTCTCTTCTTACAATTAATATTTTATCATCTTATCCAAAACTTAACTTTAAATTATTTAACTGTGCCATTAGTAAAAATACTGCATTTTTTATAATAAAAGATAGATTTTTAAGTACTACTATTTTTTCTAATGATGGAGAATGTTTATTTAGTAATACATCTAAAAATAAAAACTTAATTAATGAGTTTTATTATAGTTTAGAATACAAACTAAAAAACAAAGGTAAATATATTTCTCTAATAAAATCTCCTATGGAAATGATTGAAGATCAAACTTATGTGCAGTATATTATGAATAGTGAGCTAAGATGTCTTTTAGGTTCTATAAATGAGTTTTTCATGCCTCCAGACTTATTTATGGAAATTGCCCATAGAATATTTGGAGATCGTCCTAAACTTATAAATGAATTAAAAAAAATTAATGTATTTTTACACAATGCAACTTATAAATGTAAATTAAAAGTACTTATATACGAACTAGAACTTAGAAAATATATGTCATCTGGATGCCTTCATTTCTTTAATACTCCAGTGACTTTAACATTTAAGGAAAGAGAAAGACATATAGAATATATAGAAAAAATATTAAAAGAAAATAATAAAGTTGAAATAAGGCTAGTAGATGGTAACTTTGTAGAGGATTTTAGACATGCAGATAATCCATCTTTCTACCTTTCTAAAAATCTTAAGTTTATAAAAGTTCATCCTGTTTCAGGTAAAAATGATTACTCTATATTAAGAGATAACGAAATAAAAAAAATGGTCGATAATTTATTTGATAAACTTTGGAATTATGGCAATGATTTAATTTTAGTAGATAAAGATGATATATTAGAAAGAATATCAAAATCCATAAGTTATACAAGGATAATAAGTGAAAACTTAGGTGAAGATATACACTAGAATAAAAAAAGTGAACTTATATAAGTTCACTTTTTTATATTAAGCAGCCATACCTGCTTCTATTTTAGCTTTTCTTTCTTTATTTAATTTAGTCATTCCTTTAGCTGCAGTTATTAAGCATATAAATGCTGCTACTACGAATCCTAATATTATCATCCAAGTCGTATTGTATCCTAATGCTCCTGCTAATACACCGAATAATACTGATCCAGCTGAGAACCCTATTGCGAATACTAATTGTAACATACCAAGTATACTACCATATGCTTTTTTACCGAAGTATTCTCCAACTACATAAGCTGGTGTCATCATGTAAACAAATACTGCTACACCTTTAACAGCTGAATGTAAGTGAGCAAATATTGGGTTGCTTCCAGCTAATATTATAAATACTCCTGATGCTGCAACTGCAACTGCAGATATAAGTAAAGTTTTTACAACTCCTAATTTATCAAAGAACACTCCACCTACAACATTTCCTGCTAATGAACATATAGCAAATATTGAACCTGTAAGTGCTATTACATTTGGGCTTAAGTTTAATACGTTTTGGAAATAGTTTGCATATTGTACTGAATAAGCCGAAACATAAAGTCCTACGAATAAGAATCCAATACCAAACATCCAGAAGAATTTGTTACTTTGAGCTTCTTTTAAAGTATATGATATATCTATTTCATTTGCATTTTCTTCTTCTGTTAAATCATTATTTCCTGTTACTACTTCACTAGCATCCTTTGGCATTTTAACTAAGAATAAAGCTATAACTACAGCAACAACAAGTGCTACTAAACCAAATACAAAGTATGATTTAGATGTTCCGTTTGCAACTATTGAACGTATAACTAATTGTTGCATGAATATATTACCTATAGATCCACCAGCAAACGCTATACCTAAAGCCTTACCTCTAACATTTCCGTCAAACCAAGAATTTATTAAAAGCGGTACTCCTATAGCTGATATAACAGCTGCACCGATATTTACTATAGCTGCTACTGCATAGAATTGCCATAACTGTGTACACATAGAGAATGCCATAAATCCT
>OIFU01000434.1_pt1 | contig 19560 bp, 9 predicted proteins | sample 1582141 | NCBI WGS metagenome assembly OIFU01 (sample SAMN07501047, study PRJEB24779) | human gut metagenome | isolation source: stool | host: human infant | place: USA: Pittsburgh, PA
GGAGTTGAACTAAACCCTGAAGCTTTAGTTGCTGAAAATATATACTGGGCAGAAACAGAATATAGATCTAATATAAATGTTAAACCAATTGGAAAACATAAAACTATTGAATCAAATAGAGAAGTACAAGATTAATCAAAAAAAGGTGGGTGGGATATTTATTTTGCTTGTTCCGTGGCGAGATCCAAGTCATATCAAAACAAATATCCCCCACTTATACTAAAGATAAAGAAAAAAACTTACCTTCTTAAGAAGATAAGAACTTAAGAAGTTATAGTAAGAATGCGGGTTTGAATGGATTTTTATGAAATAAATTTGGAAAATGCATATGTTTTATTTAAAAACAAAAATCCCTTTAGAATAACTCTAAAAGGATTTTTTTCTATATTTATATATTTATATATTTACATATTTATTTATTATGTTTAAAAGGTCATCACCATACTTGTCTACTTTAACTTGTCCAAAGCCTTGAATCTTTAGAAGCTCTTCCTTTGTTCTTGGTCTCTCCTTAACCAATAAGTCTAAGGTATTATTATTGAAAAGAAAATATGGCTTATTCCCCTCTTCCTTTGCTTTATTATATCTATACTTTCTTATCTCTTCATATAAATCATTTGTATTATCTTCTACCTGCTCTTCTGGTTTCTCTTCTTCCACAACCTCTGTTGCTGCAACTTGCTCATTTTCAGCTACTTCCTCAACACAGGCTTCTTCCTGCACTGAAACCTCAACATTCTCTTCAACTGTAGCTTCCTTAAAATCCTCTTCTGTTAATCCATACTTAGCATTATAATCAAAAGTTATCTCCTTATTATTCTCTAATAAGAATTCAGCTATTTTAACCATATGGCTTTCAAACATCTTGCCATCCTTTTGGCATTTACTTAGCTTTTTCTTTAACATAGTTGTTATTTGATCATATTTATAAATGCCATTTCTTATAGCATAAGGTGCTTTACTTCTATTTATAATAGCTTTAGGATTTGCAATTATTACTGTAGAATAAATTGGAACTCTTTTAATTATTCCATTACCCTTTAAGAAATTTTCTAGTATTCTTATATGTCTTTCATTTTGAGCAATTGGGCTATACATTCCCTCTTGCTTAAAGACCTTTCCTTCTTTAGTTTTAAATCTTCTTATAAACTCTCCTGCTTCATTTATTACAATATCTCCATTAAGCTTCTTTGTTTCAAGTACCATAATAAAATATTCTGTAATTAGGATATAGTCCATTTGAGCAACATAACCAGCATTTTCAATTCTTATATCATGTAAACAAATCATTGGAATAAAAGAATTCTTTAGCTCATAGCTTACTGCCCTTTCCCCTTCTAGACCTATCTTTAGATTTATTATGTCTCGTTGTATTTTCTTTCTTTTTTCACTTTTCACTCTAGAAAAGAGTTCTTCAAGATCATATAATTGCTTATTTTCACTTTCAAAATCTTTATAGAATTCTGGACCTTTTATTTCTCTAATATCTAATAAATTTTTTAAAAAAGACATATTATCCCCCTATTTATTTAAACTCTCTACTCTATCAGTAATTTCCTTAGGTTCTATTTCAATCTCATTATTATTATCTATGAACTCTTCTTCCCTATGATATTTTATATAAGGTAATTGTTTACTTAGGAAATCTAATCTTACATACTTATCTATATTTAAAAGTCTATATTGATCTTTTTCTATTTGTTTTGATATTATTATATATCCATTCTCCTTAAATGTTATCAACCCTTTGTCAAATAGCGCATCATGAGTAGGGCATAATAATAATCCATTATTAACATCCAACCTTTCTATATTGTTTGCTTTTCCCCATGGCTTACAATGACTAGCTATCAACAAACTTTTAATATTCAGTCCACATATAGCACATTGGCATGATTTCGTTAATAATTTATTCTTAAATAGTCCTTGTCCAACTCTTGATTTTACTAATATTTCTTTTTCAGTTTCATCTTTGAACTTATCAAGTATACTATCTATATCCTCTATGTATTCTTTCTCTTCTTTTGATATTATATTTATATCAATATTATTTATATCGTTTGCTAACTTTAGTAAATACTCTCCAAATTCCCTTCCTATCTCAAATAGATATCCTTGACTTCCTGTTCCATTAGCTGTGAAAGGAGAATATTTTCTTGGACATAATTTTAATATTTCATCAATATTATCTGATACACTAACTGGATTTTCTAATACATTATATTCAGCTTTTAAAAGCCACCCCTGCTCTTCCCATAAGTTAGTTTTATCTAAATCAGATGGTCTAATAGCATCAACTGCTATACCATTAGCAATATTAATTGATACTAAATTTCTCTTATACATACTAAAGATAATATCTCCATCCTTAACTTTGGTCATATTAGTCCAATGAAAAATTTCATGTCCTTTCTTAGTTTTTTGAGGAGCCCATAAATATCCACCCTTCATTTCTTCTTTATATGATTTGTTTTGAAAAACTATAAAGTAATTCATTTTATCCCCCATTTCTCATTTAATACCTCATAACCATTTTACACTATTATTACTTTTTATTATCTATATTTCCAAAATTATTTCTAAATATTTAAGTACATTATATATTATTTAACCTTTTAATGGATTCTTTCTTTTGCTCTTCAGTTATTACTAACACAATCGCAAACAAATAAAAAATGTAGTAATCACTCAAATCTTTATATCTGCCAGGTAAAGTAAAAAAAGCTAGTTAAAATGAATTGTCATAATCCATTCTAACTAGCTAGTACATTTATTAAATTTTCCAGCATATTCTCTATCCAGTTATCTATATAAACTTTTCCGCATTAAAAGCTATTATTAAAAATTTGATAAGTGTACCAATCTATAATTGTATACTACTTATTAAGATACCTTTTTCCCTCGAATATCTTTCTATATTCATCTTTAGTTTTAATTCTTAATTCAGATAATATCCTTGAATTATTTAATAAAAATTCACTTGTATATTCCGGTCTTCTTATTGATTCACCAACTACCTCAATCTTTTTGTGCAGCTTATTCCAATGTTCTATTTTTATTAAATAATATATTTCGTCTGAATCCCCAGGAACTTCCTTTATGTCACTACGTTTAACCTCTTCTATTGATTCAACCTTACCATAATAAGCTATACCAGACTCATCACCAAAGTATTTCTTTGATTGTAATAAGGCCACATAATCAATCTTATTTCTAATTAAATTTGTATTAGATTTTGGAACATGATAAAAATTATTTTCTAAACTCTTTTCTAATTGCACTATCCCCTTCACATTCCCAACTAAAACATTTCTATTTGTAAATAGTTCATCTGTCAAATAGTTTTCTCTACCTAATTGATCTAATGCTCTTTCAAATGTCGTGTATGATGATTCGTTTATTAGTTCGTCTAAAAATTCTTCCATTAACTTTGTTGTTGATGGTAAAAACGGTATTGCTCCTATATTTACTTCTTCGATACTTTTATAAAATTTATGATTTTTAAATTCTCCCTCATTGTTATAAGGGAACAATACAAAAGCTCCAAATATTCCATTTTCAAGTGTATTTGTTTTTTTATTTTGATATACTATAGCATCTCTATATCTATGCATTGTGTTTATATCATCTACTTTTGGTCCTGCACCACCATATGCATTTACATAATTTTCACTTGTATCTATCTTATATTTAGCATCAAATATAAATTCATAGGCTTTATGGTATCCATCCTTATGTATTGACAAAATATTATCTGGATATTGACCTACTGTTCCTGAGCTTCTATCACAATTGTATATTACTTCAAATCGTTCTTTTGTTATTGGATGCTCATATTTTAATGAGGATTTTGAACCTTTCTTTAACGTTACATTTATTCCATTCTTATTTATTTTCATGAAATCTGCTGATATTAAATTATACTTTTTCTTTAATAAAGAATTTATCTTTATAAAACACCAATATTCATATAAACTGCTTAGTTCCTTCATTGAAATATTCATTATATTACTTTTTATTGCCAAACCTTTTTGTAGCATCAAATAGTATTTATATATTTCCTTATATCCACTTCCCATTGTAAAAACTAATGATAATGATGCTTCATTGTATTGTGATTGAACATCTCTTAAAAACGATGTATTTATTTTCATTTTTATATTTATTTTATAGCTTTCTAATCTCTTAATAACTTCAGGATCCATCGATCCTCTTTTGTATTCATCATTATAAAGCTTTAAAAAAACATCTATCTTCTTAATAATATTTATAAGCATAAACTTAACAAATCTATTTTCCTTGGTATTAACCGTAACAGTCTTCTTTGTTTGAAGAGCTTCTATACCTAACATATGTGGTCTTTTTTCAAACCACTTTATTGTATCATTCCCGCAATTTTTCAGCTGATGAAATCTTACTATTGTATTTTCTTTTTCTAACTTATGATGAGGATTATTTATAACAACATCTACTGATTTAATTAACCTCTTAAATACATAATTTAAAATACTATAAAATTCTGTTTGCGAGTTGTTTATACCCTTTCCGATCTCTGATCCTAAATAAGTTCTTCTTAAAAATCCATATGCTAAATTATAAATCTCTTCATTAATATCCCTAAGAAGTTCAACGTAATCTTCCTTATAGCTTAACTTGCTAGGATAAACCTCCAACCTGCAGCAAAACTCATCTCTATTATTAACTCTAACAATAATATCTGCATATCCAATATCTCCACGAAAATTAATAATTCCACTAAGACTACTAAAGTTTTTCATAATAGGCGTAATCTTATTTCTAATATTCATATTTTCATGATAGAACTCAATATCAGTATTATTTTTACTCATTATAACAACTTCATAATTTTTATATTCTTTAAGATGCATATGTTCATTAAAGATTGCTACTATATTATTACCACAGCTATCAACCTCAATTTTTGCATTATCATCAACTCCAACACTCTCATTATCTCCCTTTAAAACAAAATGAAGGTTATCAGTTTCAATGCTAATTATCTCTATACTATTGCCAGAAGGTTGTGAAACCATCACGTATAAACCTCCTGATCATATATATAATTTTTTCATTAGATAACTTATACTCTCCAAGAGACTTAGTTTCCATTTCCTTTAAATTATTCTCGTCAAGGTAAGATACGCCTTTATAATTAGTATCATTTAGCTCATCAAATAAATCTAATAACAAGGATTGTACATCTTCATTACTTCCGCTAATCTTAGGAAGAATTTTTTGAGTTATAGACATATCAAAAGCAACTTCATATGAAAGTAAATTATATTTAGTTGCATATATCATATAAAATACAATTTCATCTCTAACTCTATATCCGAAGTGTTGATTATATTTTTGTAAAATATTATTTATTTCAATTAGTTTACTAATAACTTTAACTCCCAATTCTTTGTATTCTTTACAATCTACTATCTTTAAGAATTCTGATTTTAACAAATTATTATGATAATTTTTAGCTTCAACAGCTTGTACATTACTATCTTCAAATGAATAATCTAAATTAACATCATTAAACTCAATAGTATTTGCTCTATCTAAAACCTTCTTACTGAATGGGAAGGTTGTCTCATCCATATTAACAGTACCAACTATGTAAAAATTCTCTGGTAAATATACATCTCCATACTTATCCATAGCTTCTATATCTCCACCAAATTGTTCTCTACTTAATAGAAGATTAGTTACTATCTTACCATCTTCATTTACTTTTCTCGTCTCCATAATAGATAAAATATCACTAAAGTAATATTCAACTCTTGCCAAATTCATTTCATCAAGACAAATAATATAAGGTTTCTCTATATTCATAATTGCTTCATATGCTGTAAGTGTAATAATTCCAGGTGTAAACACACCTTCTATATTTCTATATCCTAATAGATCAGTAGAATCTGACCAATCTGGTTTTACAGGTATTAATTTGAATCTGTTATTGTCACTATTTGCCCCTATAGCCTCAGCAAATAACTCAACTATCTTACTTTTACCTGTCCCTGAAATTCCTGATAATATAACAAATGGTTTAGCCTTTAATGATATATATAAATTCTTAATTATATTCTCATCATAACTAAAACCTTTTGAACTAATATAACTATGTATTTCTTTTATTACATCAATTGATGCAAAACTTGTTATAATATCCTTCTCTTCCTCTATATCTACTTCATCATCAATAATATCTTCCTCATCTATCTCTTCTGATGATTTTAGTTGATCTCTATTAATGAGCTTAACTATGAATGTGTCTATTTCATCCCCCTTATAGAAATCAATAAATTCTTCAACATCTTCTGGTATTTGCCTTGGTGGTTTACCATTGTTCTCTTTTTTATATTTTGTTATATAGCTATAACAAATATTAAGATTATCAACTAATAAAGATTTAAACTTCTTATCATTTAGCATTATCCTTATAACTGTCCCTCTATTGCTTTTCTCTGAATAATTCACCCAATCAATCTTTGCATAATATTCTTTATCATTACATATTATCTTTATCTTATGCTTTTGACCCTTCATAAGTTCAACTGAAATGTTATCAAGAAACTTATCGTATAATCTATGTGGTATAACTGTTCCAGCCTCATATGTAGATGCATCTATTCTTTTAGTTCCTATGTAAGTAGAACTTTTATCTTTTTTTTCACTCCATGAGTCTAATTTAACTTTTGTCATTCCTATACCCCTTGTCCTTATATTTAATTAACTATATACATTAAATATTCTCTCTTTTCTATTCATTTCCTTTAAATTCTATTGCTATAATAATAAAATGAGGTACTTAAAAAAGTAACCTCATTAGTTTAACTAATTTTCCTTTATAATCCCAACGGCTACACCAATAATACTAAACTGTTCCTCTTCAAGCATAATTGGTTCATAATCATCATTTTCAGGCATTAACAAAATTTTACCACCCATAGTTTTATATGTTTTAAGAGTAGCATTTCCTTCTATGTCAACTGCAACTATATCACCAATATTAGCACAATCTTGTTTATTAATAACTACATAATCCCCATCATTAATATTCTTATTTATCATGGATTCTCCTTTTATTTTTAGAATAAAAAGATTGTTTGAAGCTCCTAGGCATTCTGAAGGAAGAAAATACTTCCCTTGAAATTCATTATTAATTAATATTGGCATACCTGCCGCTATTTCATTATAAACTGGAATCGATCTTAAATTATCTACCTTTTTTTCTACTCCATTATCTTCAATATAAATTTCTCCTGTAACAGTAGAATCTTTTATAAATTTATGTGATGCATTTCTCCTAATATCAATAAATTCTACAGTTTCTAATGTAGAAGGAATCATTGATACATCAAACTTAGGTATATCGCTTATTTCTTCTAAATCCCTATTTATAATAATAATCTCATTACCATCAGTGGCTATACCATACTGAACACTTGGACTGTTTGAAATATAGCTCTTTAATTGACTTAAAGCCCCATCTATACCCATTCCCCACCTTTTTGTTTCTACTAATATATAAGGTGCTTTTACTTTCTTTCTATAAATATTAACTGCTATGTCTGCTAAACCTATCCTTGACCCCATATTAATTTTTTCTTCTAACTTTATTAAATCTAATGGATACTTATATACTTCTTTTAGTTCTCTTAATATCCATTGTCTTATCTTTTCCTCTTCTGAATAGATATCTGTAATTTGATCTTTTAAAAGGTATTTTTCTATATTTATAGTAGAAATTCTTCTCATACTGCAATTTTCTTTTATTCTTAAAAATTGATAGTCTATATCCTTTATGAATTTAGATGGTATCCCGTCAGATGACATATACAATTTTTCTGTAGCCCTTGTCATACCAACATATAAAAGCTTTCTTTCCCTGGCCTCTACCATATCTAAGTCTTCAACTTCTCTACTAGATGATATAAATGGCATTACCTTTGAATTTAACCCTATTATTATAACAACCTTGAATTCTAATCCTTTTATAGAATGCATTGTTACAAGCTTTACTGCATCTTCAGCAAAATCAAATTCTTCTTTCCCATCAAAAATAGAACACGGAATTCCAATAGAATCTAAATAAGTCTTTATCTCTTTTAACTGACCCTTAAGCCTCCCAATAATAACTATGTCCTTAAGGCTATACCTATTCTTAAGGTTTGTATTTATAAGGTCAGCAACATATTTTCCTTCTTCATCTTTATTATTAAAGCATTTATATATTGGATATTCTCCTTGTTTATCTATAAGGCTTGGTCTAACAAAATTTGAATCTTCTAATAAATCTTCATCCTTCTTTATTAAGCTAAATGCTGCTTGTGCAATTTGAGTTGTAGTTCTATAATTCTTACTTAAAGAATTAGACTTTCCTGTCATATCATAGCCTATAGTAGTAAATGATCTATTCTTAACTAACCAAGCTTGAGGATAAATACTTTGAGCTACATCTGCTATAAATGTAATGCTTGAATACTTCTTTTCATTATATAAAGCTCTCAAGAATTCTAATTGAACTCTAGATAAATCTTGGCTTTCATCTATTAAAATGTGAGTATACTTTTTAACTGCTTTTCTATTAGCTTGCTTCAAAGCTAACAAGGCCATATCTTGAAAATCTATTTTATTATTGCTCTCAAGATTTTTATTATATTGAGTTAAAACTTCATAAATAGCATATCTTTGATCAGAATTTTTTCTAAGTTTCTGTGGTCCATCATTATTTACTTTCGTTACTCTACCTATCCTATCCACTTCTTGATATTCCTGTAACTCTGTATAATTACAAGACTTAATCCATATAATTTCTTCTTTTATAAAATATAAAAACTTAGGATCAATTATCTTTACATTGCTCATCTTCTTAGATACAGTAGTAATTGCATCTATTAATGCAGTCTGACACTCTTGAGCCGAAGCTAACTCTACTTTCATATGAGTATCTTTTTTATATAAATTAAAATAGTAAAACATTAATGAATCTATTGTTTTTATTTCTAGCTTATTATCATTATCTTCATCAAAGAAACCACTTTGAACATTTTGTTCTTCCTTTGTATTCTCATATATATAAGCCACATACTTTGAAAGGGATTTATTATATGTTGCCATTAAAACCTTATCATCCTCTGCTGCACAGTAATGTCTAAGTAGTAGCGGAATTTTATTTACTGCTACTGTTGTTTTCCCTGAACCTGCTACCCCTTTTATTAATGTATGACCATTTGGTTTACTCTCTATGATTCTTCTTTGTTCTACGTTAAGTTGCATTTTTACCCCTCTTTGCAGTTTATTTATAATTATACTTATTATTCTTATTTTACTATATTATGTAATTCAGTGCAAAAATAAAGAAGATTTAACCGAATTTTAGTTAAACCTTCTCTTTATTGTTTATATTATAGGATATATCTATCGTTCTTATTATGCTTCTATTTCTCGTAACAAAAGTTCTATAAATTCCTTTGCATAAATTCGCTTTAACTGACTATGATGAGATTGATTGTAATAGTTTCTCAAACAGTTATAACATGATGTATTCTCATAACAACACTGCTGAGATACTTTATTTAAAGATGCTATCAAAGATTTTACAATTGCATCTCTATCCATAAGTCTTTTAACATGTCCCGCTCCACCTGGAACATTATCATACAACAAAATATCATAGCTTTCTTCTTCCAGATTTAATTCCAAAATCCCATCAATATCAGTTCTTTCAATTCCAAATACATTACTTACTCCCTCTAAAAATGCGTACATAAATGATAAAGCTCTAGAATAACTATTCTTATCTGCCGAGACAAGTAGTGGTATTGTAAATCTAGCTACACCTGTATGAAAACGGTGTCCAAGTCTAAACCTTTTAAGCTCTTCATTCTGACAATCATACTGTCTATAATTTTTATGCTTCTTAGCAATTTGAGGAGGTCGCACTTTACTTTTTATAATATCACTATACCCACAAACAGGACACATATAAAAATCGGATCTATTCATAATAAGAAGCTCATCATCTGTACTTGTTTCAATAATAATAGTTTTTCCAAGCTCTAGATGATTCTCATCCTTAATACCACCACCTATATATGATACCTCTCCTGAATAAGAGCGCTTAGGCTTCATTCGACTACTTTCCTTCGTAACACCAGTCTTAAATCCATTAATTGGTTCAATGAAATACTCTGATTGCTCTAATGCAATAGATTCTCCACAATATTTACATCTTCCACTAGTTCTATTGCTTATATACACATTAACTTTTTTACAATTAGAGCATGTACAAAAATAATGTTTTGGAAATTCAGATGACTTAGGCAATGATATATATTTAGAAGTATACTTCTTGCCATCAACAATAACCTCTGAATCCGGAGCATATTCTGATAATGCTATCTTAAGATCACGAGATAGATCATAACGATTATTCAGAATACCATCTTTATAAATTTGTAATTCTACTACATCTACCGGAAATCCATATTTAGGAATAACACAATATTTTGATAGTAACTCTATAACGCTCTGTTTACGCAAATATTCTATCTGCTTTTTATAACTGTCAGCTTCAGGATAATTTTCATTTTTAAGAGCAAATTCCTTAGCTTCTTCATATTCCTTAGCAATCCCCTTTATGCTTTCAACAAAATGCTCCATTTTTTCGTCATTTCCATTCATTTTATCAAACCATTTAAAATCATGATACTCTGAATAAATACCACCTGGTATAATTTTTTCATTAATGTATTTATTCAAATCTTTTGGATGATTACCAATATATTGCTTAAACTCATTTATACCTTCCCCAAATACAAGCTTATCAATACTTTTAAAATATTCTGGATGCCTCCTAAAGAAAAATCCAAGACATGTCGCCATCAAATGTCGAATAATAATCTTTCTATTTAAAACATTAAAATACGGTGGCATAATAACACCAGAAATCATTTTTTCTGGCGCAGTAAAATAAGTGTAATCATGAGAACCAGTTCCACAATATGTAAGAATATATGCTGCACTGTCTTTTCTTCTTCCAGCACGTCCTGCTCTTTGTACATAATTAGCTGGTGTTGGTGGTACATTTCTCATAAATACAGTTTCTAGATCTCCAATATCAATTCCCATTTCAAATGTAGTTGAACAACTTAAAATATTTATTTTCTTATTTTTAAAGTCAAGTTGATATTGTTTAGCTGTTTTTCTATCTAATTGCGCAGTATGTTCTTTTATTACAATACTCTCTATCTTTTTGTACTTATACTGTTTTCTATAATAGTTAGATTTCATCACACTATCTGGATCAACTTCTATTAATTTACCATCACACTCATCTTTTACACATACATCATGTACATTATGTGGAGTCAATTTTCCACACTTAGAACACTGATAATACTTTGATTTTTTATAATTTTTCACAACATATCTATTAGCATCAATCTGATATGCTTCTTCTTTATCATGCTTTTTCAATAACTTTCCTTCCACTGCAATATTATTGAAAATAATATCTAATATATCCTTAGCCTCTTCAGAACTGCACCCACATACTTTTTTTATATATCTTACAACTTTATTATCTTGTTCATTTTTTATCGGAAGAAAACTACGAATATTTCTTATTGCTTTTTGACTATTAAATTTTATATAATTATCAAATCTTCTATATTCCAAGTACTCCATTTTCTCATCTGGAGTTAATGTTGATTTTATATAATTTATAGCAGGTGTAACCTTAAATACAGAAAATACTACTTGTATAATGGTTTCAAGATCTTTTTTTGTGATATTGTATCTTCCAAATGTATCTTTCACATCATCTTCATCAATATTATCCATTATATCTTTAAGATCAAGATCAAAATAGAATAATCCCATACCTTCACCATCATATGAACCATCAACATTTAATAATTCAACAAGAAGTGTAATCCATGCATTCTTATGAGCAGTTAGTTCGTTAGGAAATAAATCTTTTTTCTTGATTAGTGATGTTAAAATAGACGCTAACTCGTCTACAGATACATCCCTATACCCCTCATCTTCAATTACTTTCCATATTAAGCGCTTCTGCAACATTCTCACATGATTAGAAGTTAAGAATGTTGCTGCAAAGCTTGCCTGTTGACGACTATCAGAAAATGATAAAAATTGCTTTATCTTCAAATCTTCTGTCTGTCTACTATTTTTCTTCTTGACTTTTAGAGATAACTTTCCTGACTTCTCTACTTTTGTTTCACCTTCATCTATTGCTTCTAATAATATCTGAGCTATTAAAGCAGTACCTTCATCTTTACCAAGATTTAAACTTTTAACTATCCCAGAATTTGCCCTATGCTCACAATATGGACATTGATTAATATTGTTAAAGGCTACTTCTTCATTTCTATCTGTTAATTGCTTTACTCTATATACAGTAAATTCATATGTGTCTCCACAATCACATTTCTTTGCATTTAAATTTTCAGTTGCATGAATGCAACCACATTTAGAACATACGCTAAATTCTTCTAACTCTGATTTATTAACTTCATCCTCATTAATTGAATTTTCTATTAAAAAATAATCCAATTTTGCAAATTCATTGTTTCCATAATTTTCATAAATATCAACCTCATTATTTTGAAAAAGATGATCCAAATCATCATCTTTACTATTCTGGATCTTTCCAATAATATATGGAGAATTGCAATATCTACAATTTCCAACTTCAAAAGCTTTAAACCCATCAATAGTATTAGTTTTTGTAAGACTTAAGCGTGGTTCTTTACCATAGGTTATATAAGCGCCTGCTAACGGTCTTACAAATGAGTGATACTTCAAATCAAAAAGTCCTATACCATTCTTCTCTGCAAGATTAATCAGATCAATTAAAGCTATAAGTTGTTCATCTGACAAAGAAACACATGCTTCTTCAAGGATAGATTGAAAGTTCTTGCTTTCATCCTTCAAAACTCTATATATTTCATAAACATTCTTATCACTTATAAGTAGTTCATACAAACATGTCGAAACATCATTTGCATAGCCTTTTTTATACTTATCACAAATTTGTTTTACAATATTAAAATTTTTTATATTTTCCTTTAATATGATATAATCTTTTCCATCAACTTTATATTTAATATTATCTACATTTAATAAAATTCTCTTAGAAAATATAATATCTTCCTCATCAAATACAACAGATGTTAAATTTTTTGCAAAATTTACAATCTCTTTTTCAGATTGTCCTTTTTGTCCTAGTGTAGCACTAGTAAGAATAAACCTTGGTTTCTTCTCTGCAAGACCGGTTAATCTTCGCATAAGTAGAGAAAGTTCTATTCCAAGAGAACCATAATAAGAATGTGCTTCATCCAAAACTACATATTTCCAATTTTTAAGCCTTTCTGGTGAAAAAATAGAATAATCATTTGGTCTAATCAACAAATATTCCAACATTGAATAGTTAGTAAATAATAAATGTGGTGGATTTTCTCTTATCTCCTCTCTAGAAATAAGTTCATTTTCAGGAATACACACATCATTTTCATTACCATATTCTTTTCTATATACTTTAGAAACTGATTCTTTAGTATCACCTGTAAAAAAACCATATGTTATATCTGGACAATTAGCTAAAATCTTTCTTACTCTATCTATTTGATCATTAACAAGAGCATTCATTGGATATAAAAAAATAACTCTAATTCCAACTTCATGATTTCCATTTTCTATATCACTCATTAAATCATTTAAAATTGGATAAAGAAAACTTTCAGTCTTACCCGAACCCGTACCAGTAGTTATAATAGCACTTCTTCCTTTGCCTATCCTGCGTATAGACTCTTCTTGGTGAGAATATAATGGGCGCTCAAAATTTATATTGCTCAATTTTAAAAACGACTTACAAATAACCCAATCATCTATTAATTCCCTGATACACTTTCCTCTCTCAAATGGTAAATTAAGATCTACATAAGGTCCCTTAAATAATTCCTCTTTCCTAAGTTGCTCCTCAAATAGTGATTGTAACTCAACATTTCCAAACTTAAAAGAAGACCTCAAATACTCCTTATATTTTTCATTTATATATTTTGATTTTTCAATAGGATTTAATTTTTTCACTATACTCCACCTCTTTTATATCAATATTGTAAGAAAAAATATCAGTTGCAAAGTCATCCTCCAGCTTATTTTTTATTCCGTGCTTTTCAAAATCCAAAAATAAACCATCACCATCTTTTGTTACAGAAATCTCCATAACCTCATCAACCACATCACTACATATTTCTATAGATATTGGATTTATAGCATCTAATATATTTTTTTCTTTACCATATTTCTCAAATATTTCTCCTGTATATAAATCTTTATCTTCCTTTCCAGTAAATTTTATATAAGTTGAATTAAGATAGTGGTATTTTCGTAAAAACTCTCCCCTTACCACTTGATCAAAATACACTTTTCCAATCTTAAATGAATGTCCAACAAAATCTTCCCATGCATAAAAAACTTTTTCATACTTCTTCATAAGTCGCTCTTTTTTCAAAGAAAGTCCCTTTTCTTTCTCATAAAAGCATATACTATATTTTTCAAAGGAATCTAATTCAATTGTAGATACAGTACTTTCACTTTTAATATACTCACTCTTATAAATGTCCTTATCTTTAGAATCATGTATAGTAAAAAAAACTTTACCCTTGCCATTGTAATATACTGATACATTTAATCTTTTCGTTACAGGATCAAATACTAATTCTGTTCTATTTTCATCTAAAATACATCTATTATAACAAGAAACTACTTTCTTTCTCACACCATCATGCATAAAAACTAACATTACATAATCATAAGTCATCTTGTAAGACATGATAAATCCAATTGGAACCTGACGATATACACCTTTATCTTTTATTTTAATTCCTTCATCTAATACTTCTCCAACAGGAGAATATATCCTTAATTCATCGATGTTAGTTCCATAAATATCTAGTTTACTTTCTTGTGTAACTTCACCAATCCATAATCCTTGATTTAATGGTCGCCATGATGAATTTGAAACTCGATATATATCAAAATCGAATGGAAGTTCATAAATGTATGATTTTCCGTTCCATTCAATTTCAAACCAATCTTCTGAAAACTCATCTATGCTTATTTCTGTATTACTAATAGTACAATCCATATCTGTACTTACTGAAACAATATATTTTTCATCATTCAATTTTATAGCATTAATATTTAAACTTGGATCTACAGCAAAATTAAAACATGCAATTCTTGTACGTTTATTTCGATATAACTCATACACCTTAATGGAATGTATTCCTGGATCATCAATACTAAGATGGATCACATATTTATTTACGCCATCTCGTTCAGAAATTGTATATTTATATCCTCTCAACCTGTGTGAATGCCCATTTACTACAATTTCAAACTCACTAATGTTATTTTCCCATTCAAACATAAGAAATCTAATATTTTTATAAACAGATATTCTTTCTTGTGTAGAATTATCTTTTATAAAATAATTTTTATATTCTTCTCCAAATATTCCTGGCTTAATAAATGATGAAAAATTAAATATAGAATCATCAATTATATAGCTAGATCCACTTTCTATATTTTCAAATGTCAATAAGTAATTTTCGCAAGAAAAATATGAATTCATACCATTATTTTTCTTCTTATAACAAAATATTGCAACGCCTGAATAATCCGTATTATTTTGAATCTCACTGCCTGTTATATCGAATACTATAAAATTTCTGTAGAGTTTTTTCCTACTATCATAAATAACATCATCATTTGCCAAAAGCTTATAACTAATACATCCAAGAGGCTTTTCTAACTTTATTTTATCTATACTAACTTGATATCCTCCAATAATTTCTCTAATATCTGGTGTATCGTTAAAATATATTTCTTCTTCCCCATTAAATACAACTACTCGAATATCATGATAATTGTATAGCGATTTAACCTTATGAATTGGTGGAACAATATATACTGCATTATTTTCAATTATATATTTAGGCTCCCATCTAGAACGCAACTCAGAACTAGATCTTTGTCTTTTACAATCTATAGAATCACTTTTTAATGTTTCCGCCCAAGTCTCGTAACCAGTTTTTAAATATAAATTAAAAATTTTTAACTCTTTATCCCATATCATTTTATCAATTAGCTTTATAATAATTATACTTAGCTTTATAATAGAATCTATTTGATCTTCATCAGTAATCAACTGCTTAGTTGATTTAATAAGCTTATATGTTTTTTTGGTAACATTTAGTTGAACATTATCTCCATCAGAAAGCATACTATTACGTAATCCTTCATACACAAACTTAAATTCATCATATAAATCATCTGTCAAATTATATTCAAAATTAAGCTTATAAATATCATAAATAAACTCAAAGAAAGCAGGTAAATAATGACTTGGTACTATTGAATTTGATAAAACAATATTAATTATTCGTGATCTCGATGATTCTGTTGAATTATTTACTCTATACCTACTAACAATTGTCCTAATTAAACCTTCAATCTTCTGCTTTGAATAATGACAATATAATGATTGATATGTTGCCTCTACATTATCATAAAAATTCGAATTATATTTAAGCATTGCTATCAACACTAATGATATAAATACAACCTCTGCATCACTCACATAACTTCCAGTATAAGAAGATAAGGTTGTTTTAAGTTGAACTTCTGCAAGGCTATGAATTTTGTCCATTGCATCTTCATTATCTAACATATCAATTAACTCAATTCCAATATTTTTCCTAGCCTTTACTAACTTTTTTAGATGTTCAAGCTTTATTTCAAAATGTGAATTACTAATTCTTTTTGACAGTATTTGCAACAATTCCTCTTGTTCCTCTTCTGTTACAACACCATCATCCAAAATATCGTTAACTATTTTATAGAGAGATTCACTTGACTTATTATCTCTAATAGAATCCCCAAAAACATCCATCCAACACTTAAGTCTATAAACTTCTTGTTCATTTACTACTCCATCACATACTATACCTTCAATAATGCCATTTAGTTCACAAATTTTTGAACTTTCATTAGATTCTTCATTCAAAATTTTCTCTGAGTATCTAATTAATAATTTCTTTTCCTCAGCTGTAATTATGTTATCCTCTAATATTTCATCTAACAACTTAATTAATTCAACTTGACTATAATCATATACAAGATTTCTATTTTTATTAACCCAAGATTTTAGTTGTACTATTTCCTTTTTATTTATTATGCCATCAAAATTTACTCCCCTTATAATTCCAATTAGCTCATTAATATTATGCACCTCAACCATCCCCCCATTTATTTACATGACTTAGTTATATTTGGGCTATAAAAACTTGCTTTTTCTTCGTAAATAATCCTCACTGTACCCTATATAATTAGATATCCCAAAATTTATTATTTTTCATCCTAACTTTCATTATGTGTTCTTTCCTAACTTTTTTATCTGTAATATTTAAGCTTTTTAACTTATCTACAATCCTTTTTCTTTCATCTATATTTATCATTCCATCTCCCTTAATATTTGAAATGTATTCTTTAAGATTGCACATATAAAGAACTTGAGTTTCACAATTTATTCTCTTTAATTTACATCTATCACTAAAAACAATAACGGAATAAATAGGGATATCAAATTTATCTAAAGCTTTCTTAATTGCACTTATATGTCCTTTATTTTGCCAAACCGGATTGAAAAATTTATTCTTATTTTTGTATACAACTTGTGTCCAATATTTTTCATTCTCACTTCCAAAAATCCATCCATCATAATTTTTAGTTTCTATAACAAAAATACCTTTATAAGAAACTACAACATGATCAATTTGTGTTGTACCTTTTTCTGTTTTTAAAAGTAAATCTTCAATAGTTACATATTCTTCTAGCAACTTTTTAAGAATCTTATTTACCTTTCTTTCACCAATAGCTCCTTTAGTATTCAGACTTAAAATTTTAAATAAAACAACTATAACTATAATAACTATAATCTGCATATTATCTCCCACTTGCTACATATTATTTTTATTTATACATCTTCAAAGCGATTTTACATTTTCCAATACTATCCCCTCTTTAAACCCACCACGTTCTCTCTTCTTCTCTTCCCTCTTCCTAATCAAATCCTCTTCACTATATCCAAGTTCATTAGCCAGTCCAAAAAGAACCTCCATCACATCCGCAAGTTCCTCTAAATTCTTATCTTCTAAGAACTCGTTAACCTCTTCCATAAGTTTCTTCTCAAGTAACTCATACTTTTCCTTACCTTCAGCTACTCTGATCTCACATTCCTTACCTTCAGCTCTTATAATTTCAGGAATCTTATCTCTAACCAACTTATTGTATTCCTTCATAATCCATCACCTACTCCAAATTAACTTCTTACACAAATCCCATTAACCACCTTAAACCCTTGGTTAGCAGCAATATTGTAAATAGGGCATGTCCCATCCTTATACCTTTTAAAGAACTCTTCATAACTTCCTTCACCCTTAAAAGCTACTGCATCTGGAACTCTTAAAATCCCCCTATATTCCTCAATTTCATCTTTCTTATTTTCATCTACCACAAAGCAAAAAGCATCATACTGCAACTTAGCTAAACCTTCTATATAATCTTCATAATTAAATAAATTATCACTTTTTTGGCTATTTATATTCTTAAAGGTAGGCACCAAATTCCACATTTGATCATGAAGTACAAAGCTCCATGGTATAAAATGGTCCATGCTTAAGTTACCATGTTCTTTATAGCTTTCCTTTGTAAATGGTAGTCCTGTATATAAATCAATGATATTTTTTCTTTCAATAATGCTAGTCCAAATCTTTGTTTGAGTGGTAAGCTTCCTATTAATTGGTGCTTCAAGCTTCATAGCTATTCCAGGAACATTAGGATTCCTTTTTTGCAAGAAGCAAACCAACTTATAATAAACCCATCCTTGAATCATCTTGTAGTTATACTTTAAGTAATCATCCCAACCTTCTCTAATTCTGATACAGTTTTCTTCATCACTATTTCTATAGATTTCATATATCCATCTCTTATGCTCTTTAGAAAGTATCATTACAGTCTTTAAAGGAGGCTCTTTAGCTATACCATCATAAAATGGTGATAAAAACTTGTGTGGCACATTATATGTTAAGTTTTTTATCATTTTGTTTAATTCTTTATCATTGGAATTATAAATAAAATCTATTAATTCACCTTTATTAATATTTGGTTTCAAATTATAGGTATCTGAAATATAATTAACAACCTTTCCTAGGTTATCACATGCTCCAAAGTATAATCTGAATTTTGATATAGGATACCATGCATAGGCAATCATTCTAGTTATTAATTTTCTAAATTCTATTTCAATATTTCCTTCTTGAACTTCATCTAATATTGCTAGTAGCCAATACATTTTATAACTGGCAACAACTCTATTATCCTTTAAAACTCTAGAGAAAGTTATGTAATCTACTTCTCTGCTATAGGGAACATCTACCCCTATGGCTATCTCTT
>OIFU01000438.1_pt1 | contig 19244 bp, 20 predicted proteins | sample 1582141 | NCBI WGS metagenome assembly OIFU01 (sample SAMN07501047, study PRJEB24779) | human gut metagenome | isolation source: stool | host: human infant | place: USA: Pittsburgh, PA
CTTGTCTTTTTCCAAAATATTTTATTAAACAAATTACAATCGGTATAGATATAAGAACTAAACTTATTAATACAGTTGAATATAATGTTGGGTTTCCGAAAATATCGTAAGTACTAGGGAATACAAACATATTTTCCACTTTAATAGCTTCTGCTATGTTTATTTCCTTAAAAACTTTAGATAAAGTCTCTATTGGGATAAGATCACCAATAAACTTTGGAATATGATACATTCCTAAACTTAATAAAATTGATATCATATTATTTTTTACTAATAGAGATATCAGCATAGTTACTAAAGCAAATAATATTGAACCAATAAAACTAATCCCCAATTCTACCATATAGAAATCAATTATTCTCATATCAAAAGGTGTATATCTATAATATTTAAATAAATCCAGAGGCTTGTCCCAGCCTATAAAATCATACCTTAAAGCACTTATTAGATATATGCTGTGTATTATAATAAATATTAATCCACTTACTATTTTATTTTCAAATCGTTATAGTACTTTAAAAATATTGCTTCCCTTTGAAGATTTGTTAACTTTTCAACAGCTTCTTTTATTTTTATAGATTCCTCTTTTTTAGATATTATATAAATAACATTTGATTTATCTTCTATTTCATGATTTTCTATATTATAATTCTCAATTCTTTGCTTATACGTTTTACTTTTAAAATTATCTTTTGTTGTATTTACTGCTATTTTTAATATCCATTTTTTAAATTTTCCCTCTTCTAAATTGTATTTATCTATGTTTTGCATCATCTTTATAAATACATCTTGTGTTATGTCGTAGGCTATATCATAGTCATTTGTAGTTCTATATACATAACTATATACAAGGTCATAATGCCTTTTTCCCAACATTTCCATTGCACTTTCATTTCCTTTTAGTATCTTTTAGATTTTCATCAGTTTGCGCCAACATATCTACCTACTTTCATTTATATAACGATTTAAATTTATAAAAGGTTTTATTTTTTATGTGCCTTTTCACTAATTTTTTTATTAAAAAATAAAAAGTACATCATTTGATGTACTTTTTATACTCCGAAAAAGTCCTACTTTATATAGTCTTGTAACAATCCTCGATTATTATATATGGTAACATAACCCTTATTTCTTAATTTATTTTTTCTTTTAAAACAATCTTAAAAGTGCTGCCTTTATTCACTTCACTAGAGACAGATATTTCACCATTGTGCAAGTCTATAATATGTTTTGTAATAGTTAAACCAAGCCCACTACCACCCTTAGCTTCAGACTTCTCATCTATAATCTGATTAAATCTATCGAATATAGAACTATGATATTTTTCATCTATACCAATGCCCGTATCCTTAATAATTATTTCAACTTGATTTCCTAAATCTTTTATAAGAACATCGATACGTCCTCCCTTAGGAGTAAACTTAGCTGCATTACTCATCAAGTTGACTATACATCTTTCGATTTCATATTTATCACATTGAATAATTTTTTCTTCCATATCAGGTTCTATAACAAGTTCTATATTTTTATTTTCTATATAATCCTTTAAACTTAATGCTGCCTCTTCTACTATATAAACGATATTTTCCTCTTTTATATCTATTTGATAATTTCCATGCTCCACTTTATTTGTATCAATAATATTATTTATTAATTTTAAAAGACGCTGAGAATTTCTCCTCACTATCTCCATATAATAGTTTATTTTTTCCCTTGATATTCCAGATTCCTTTTTATTTAAAGTTGTAATCAGCTGCTCTGTTGAAAATATTACATTTAAAGGAGTTCTAAGCTCATGAGATAAATTTACAAAATAGTTATTTTTATTTCTTTCTAACTGTATAACTTTATTTAGTAATTCATTGCTTTTTTCCATCTCGTCACTTAGCTCTTTGGTTCTTTCGCTTACTAATTTATCTAGCCTTTTTATCTTATGTTTTTGTGTATATATGAATAGAATTATTAATAAAAAATATACAAGATAAGCACCTTTGCTTAGCCAAATTGGTGGTTTTATAGTAAACTTCACGCTACTTTCTCCACTAATAACACCAGTGTTATTTCTTGCTTTTATTTTAATTTCATATTTACCTGGGGACAAATTATTATAGATTATTTCATTATTGTTAGTAAGGTGCCAATACTTATCTATCCCCTCTAATTTATATTGATATTGTATACCTTTTATATTTTTATAATTTGGTAAAAAGTAATTTATGCTAATGATATTTTCATTGTATTTAAATTCTAGATTATTAATATTATTATATATTTCGCCTTTTACAATAAATTGCTCAAATACTACCTTTGGTGAATATTCTCCCACTATTATCTCATCTGGATTAAATATGTTTAATCCATTAATACCTCCAAATAAAAATTCACCTTTGCTATTTTTATAATAGGAACCTCCATTAAATTCATTACTTTGAAGACCATCTTCTAAATATAAGTTTACAAATTTATCTTCATTAACATCAAATTTAGATATTCCATTATTAGTACTCATCCATAGATTTCCATGATTATCTATTAAAATTCCATAAATATTGTTATTTGATAAACCATCATCTTCTGTATAAGTTACAAGTTTATTTGTTTTCTTATCCAACTTGCATAACCCATCACTAGTACCAATCCACATGTATTTGTCATCCTCTGCTATAGTTCTAACAGATTTTGAATCTATTTTATCCTTAAATACTTTAACACTTTTATTCTTTGTATCTATTTTAATTAGATACCCTTCTAAAAATGTACCTATCCAATAGTTATCTTCTGCATCTTCATAAATAGTTTCTATATAGGTGTCATTCACGTTGTTATCACTAAGTATATATGAGAGATCTGTAACTTCATCTGTGTATGTGTTTAATACAAAAATACCTTCTGATGTGCCCATCCATAAATATTTTTTACTATCTAAATATAAGTATTTTATTCTCATTGAACTCAATATTTCATTGGAGTTGTAATCTTCTATTGTATTATTGTTTTTATCTATTTTATTAAGACCATTACTAGTTCCTGCCCATATGTATTTATCATATCCTGCAATATCATTGATTGTATTACTTACTAATCCATCATCTGTAGTAATATGTTGTATGGTTTCGCTATCTCTATCAATAATATTAATTCCTGTAGAGCTAGTACCTACCCACATAACCCCTTCTTTATCTTCATATATGCCATATACTGAATTTTCACTTAAAGAATTACTATCAAATGGATCATTTTTATAATGTTGAATTTTATTATTAGGATCAAATATACTGACTCCTTTATATGTTCCTACTAATATCAAACCGTTTTTATCTTCAATAATAGAAAATGTATTATTATCTACAATACTATATCTATCATAAGGTTTGTTAGTGTAAGTAATAAATTTATCTTCACTGTGTACATACTTAGATAAACCCTCGTTTGTACACACCCAAATAGTACCGTTGCTATCTTGCAATATATTTTTTACATAATTTCCACCTAAAGAATGTTCGTCATTCTTTATATTCTTATATACTGTAATTTCATTGTTCTCTATATTAATTTTATTAAGTCCTTCATCATAAGTTCCAACCCACAGATATCCATCTTTATCACTATAAATTTTGTAAATCCAGTTATCACTAATGGAGTTTTTCTCATCTGAACTGTATATTTTTTCTATTTTATTTGATTTAACATCTATCTTGTTTAAGCCATCTGTGGTTCCTATCCATATATCACCATTAATATCTTGGGCTATAGTATATATTGACTGATTAGTTATAACCTTATTTTTATATAAGATTCTGTTAAATTTATCATTTTCTTTATCATATAAGTTAAGTCCATCATTAGTTGCTACTAATATATTACCTTCTCTCGTAACTAAAATTTCACATACATTGTTATTAGATAAATTACCTTTATCCTTTTCAGTTGTATAGTTTGTTATGTTATCGTTTTTCGAGTTAATTTTACTTACTCCACCTGGTGTTCCTACCCATATGTTTCCTTCTTTGTCTTCTTTTATATCTATAATATAGTTACTGACTAAGCTATTTTGTGAGTTTTTGTTCTTCTTATATACTTTGAATTCATATCCATTATACCTGTTTAGACCGTCATTTGTTCCAAACCATAAATAGCCTTTGCTGTCTTGTAGCATGGTTTCTACAGTACTTTGAGATAATCCTTCTTCTATTGTTATGTTTTTGAAGTTTATGTTATCCATTGCATTTACTGTGTATATGCTAGTATTTATACATATTAATATTGTTATGATTCTTAATATATTTTTTATTACCCACATGCTATTTTTATTGTCCCTCTCTTATGTTTAGTTATTGTTTATCAAGGATAATTTTTTCTTAATGCTTAAATATTATACTATATATTTAGCTTCTTAACTACATTTTGGTTGTATATAAAAAAGGAATACTATATTTATCATATATAGTATCCCTTTTATTTTTATATTTATCTCTTCAATTGTATCCCCCATATGTTTTTACAATACAATTAATCCCTTGTAATATCTTTCCTTTTCTTACATCTAAAATGCGCATTCTATAAGGTTAATATTTCTATATTCTACAGCCATTGGTACAAATCTAACTCTATTACCTTCGCAAGCTATTCTAAATCCTTGAATACTTCTATTATCAGCTCTATCTACTACCATAAAGAAATTGCCAGGATTAAACCCTCTTCTCATTTCTATTCTAACAATTGCCATTCTTCTACAATTGTTTATAGTGAATTGACCACCGCCAGGTGATATGAATGGTTGAGGGTTTTGTCCTCCACCAGGAAATATAAAAGGTGCAGCAGATGGCCCACCAGCAGGTGATATAAGAGGTGGATCGTCATCCATTTCTGAATTGTTATCACCTCCGCTATTGTCATATGGCTCATAAGTCTGGTACTCCTCTATAGGCATAACAGGCTCAAATAAACTAGCAACTTCTGTGTATTCACTTTTAATATCCATCTCAGGATATGCTTCCTGTACCTCTCTAAGATATACAGCCATAAACTTATAATAATTATCCCAATATTCTTGCCAATAATTTCTATCCATTGTTGATTCCCCTTTTTTGTGATATAAATAATGTTCTATATATCATATGTAAATATTGGGTAATGGTTCTTATTCATGTAATGTAAATCTATCATTATGTCTTCTTATATTCCTGTTGGTCATATAATAACAATGTTTTTTATTGCTACCTTTTAAGATTCATCAAAATCTCTATATAGACTATACTTATCCCCTGATACATAGTAAATTCTTTCAATATCATCTATATATAATGATTCAATGTCATCTTCATAAATAAAACTTACACCTATTCCACAATTGGAACTTATTTTTCTAGGAACTGGTGAAGTTTCATTTAAAATATTTTTTCTATTAAGTAATCTAGAAAACTTAATTGCCCCAGAATGAGTAAAAAATGTAATAAAATATTTCATTCTATTTTGCACCTACTACTAGAAAATCTTCTTCTAATTCTTTTATACTTACATTATAGCCCGCATGTTCCATATATCTTTTAACATTCATACAAGCCGTATTATTATCAACTAATACTTCAGCTCCAGAGGTATCTTCTTCCAATGCTTTTTTTGTTAAAAGAACCGGTTGTGGGCAAGAATAACCTCTTGCATCTACTTTTTTAGCCAACTTTAACATCCCCCTTCTCTTTAACTTTACTTCTTTCCAAACTAAAGTATGATATTAATCCAAGCACAACAAAGCATATTATAACTGCTATTTGTCCATTTGGAGTTGGACCTTCTGCAGATGCAGCCAACTTGAAGTTATGAGCAAACGCTCCTCCTACTAATAATCCCAGAATTGTCACAACAGAATCAACATTTCCTTCTCCAGCTAATATTAATTGTCTCATCGGGCAACCTCCTAAAAGAATAGACCCCCATCCAACTACTACCATACCTAAGAAGTTCCATAATCCATCATTATGTGCAATTGGCTGTTCTACAAATCCAGGATTGAAAAATCCAAACATTAAATTTCCAACAAAAGCTGCCACTAACATTGCTAAAAATCCACATATTAAATAAGAATCCTTAAATAATATTAAATCCCTTATTCCTCCAGCCATACACAGTCTAGTTCTTTGGCATATAATCCCAACTGCTAGTCCTATTCCTAAAGCTAGAAAAGCTGGTGCATGCATTGAACCTGGTCCCTCTTGAGAAAATATTAATAATGTAGAAGATGTAATTAACATTACAAATAAAACTACATTTATAATTGGAAGTATGTACCCTTCCATCTTAGTTTGTTTATAATTTCTTTTTAATGAGAATCCCTTATTTAAAAATACAATTCCTATAGCAATACCTGCAACAAAACCTAATATACCAAATATTGCATTAAAGTCTCCACCTGCTAATCTTAGTACCATTCTAGTAGGGCAACCTAAAAACATTAATGCACCTATCATGATCATAAAACCTAAGCAAAATCTAATAAAAGGTGAAGAACCTCCACGAGATGCAAATTCTTTTTTAGAAACGGCTATTATAAATGCTCCTAGTATCATTCCCATTATTTCTGGTCTTGCATATTGTACTACCGCTGCACCATGTAAACCTAATGCTCCTGATATATCTCTTATGAAACATGCCACACAAATCCCCATATTCTTTGGATTCCCAAAATATACAGAAATTACTGCCAATAAACCTATAATAGCCCCTCCAACAATAATATTTCTTTTTTCTTTCATATACTCCCTCCTATAATCATATATATCATTTCAATTTCATAGTATCACGAAAGCAGTCAAAAGAAATGATTTTCCATCCATTATGCAAACTTTCAATATAGCTAATTCATTTATAGAAAAAAACTATAATCGATATCTATATAATGATGCTATATTAAACTTGAGATATAAAAATAGGAGGCTACCAATGAGAAAAATTTATTGTGATAACGGGGCTACATCTTACCCAAAAGCACCACAAGTTGGCGAATCTATGATTAATTATATAAACAACATTGGCTGTAATGTTAATCGTGGGGCTTATTCTTCTTCTTATGAAGCTGAAAATGCGGTCTATGAAACGAGAGAATTATTATGCGAACTATTTGATTTTGATAAACCAGAAAATGTAATATTCACTTCTAATATTACAACTAGTTTAAACATGGTTCTAAAGGGACTTCTATCAGAAGGGGATAATGTTATAGTCTCTTCTATGGAACATAATGCTGTTATGAGACCTTTAAGTTCTTTAATCAGAAAAGGTATTACAATGACTAAAATACCTTGTAATAATCTGGGCGAGATAGATGTGAAAAATGTTGAGTCATCTATAACAGAAAAAACAAAGGCTATTGTTATGACTCATTGCTCTAATGTTTGTGGTACATTACTCCCAATAGACGAAATTGGTCAAATATGTAAAAATCATAATATAATCTTCATAGTTGATAGTGCCCAAACTGCAGGAATAATAGATATAAGTATGAGAAAAAACAATATTGATATACTGTGTTTTACTGGTCACAAAGGTCTCCTTGGTCCACAAGGCATAGGTGGTTTTTTGATTAGAGATGAGATTGTCCCTTTAGTTGATCCTCTTATTGAAGGGGGAACTGGAAGTTTATCAGAACAGGAAGTTCAACCTATATACATGCCAGACAAATATGAAAGTGGAACTGCTAATATTCCTGCTATCTATGGTCTTAACTCTTCCTTAAAATACTTAATGGAAGTAGGAATTAAAAATATATATGAAAAAGAAATGTACTTAACAAAAGTATTTATAGATGCCATTTCAGATATTGACGAAATATTATTAATAGGAAAAAAAGATATGGAAAATAGAACTAGCGTAGTTAGTCTTGATTTTAAAAACTTAGATAATGGATTAGTGTGTCACCAGCTTGATAAATTTTATAATATTCAAACGAGAAGTGGCTTGCACTGTGCTCCTTCTGCCCATAAAACTCTCGGTACCTTTCCTAATGGAAGTGTAAGATTTAGTTTCGGACATTTTAATTCAGTAGACGATATTAATTATGTCATTGAATCATTAAAAAATATAATTAGTAGTAAGTCCGAGATTTAAATAGAGTTAAATTACAAAAGGACTTACATTTGTTAAGGTTTTCTTATACTTAGTAAGTCCTTTATATTTTATTAGTCGTAAAAAAATAAATGTTATATAACCTTAAGCGAATATAGCAAAAATTATAAATGTCATTATAAATATAGTACAAGCAGGTGGATCTATATGGCTATCACAATAGCTATTAAATGTCTTAGTAAAAAAGTCTCCTAATAACGAACATAGAATAGCAACTATTATTCCCACTATAGGATTTCCTGACAATACAAATGCATTTGCAGCTGGTAAAGTTATATGATGTGTTGTTGGTACTCCTGCTCCAAATTGTGCAAATATTAAAGTTACTGCACTTATTGCAAAACATAGTATTGGATATGATCCTTTAACTGAATCTATAGGCACACCACTTTCTATTAATACAGCACCTGTATAACTTACTACAACACCTACTATTAAACCTAATACAATATTATAAATTAGTTCATTACCTTTTGATATAAATTCTCTAGGTTCTTTATCTGTATATTTACCTAATAATCCAGTTTTGCCCATGATTAGTCTTGCTAATATACCAGATGTTGCAACAGTCATAGCTACTGTATCTGTTTGCAAGCCTATTACATTCGCATATAAATAGTTTATTAAATATCCTATTACTCCAAAAATTCCCCCTACAATAATAACAGAATAATCTCCTTTTGCATTTAAAGCAAATGTAATATCTGAACCATTAAACGTGTCTTCTTCAACCAGTGTAACTGTATCCCCACTTACTAATTGTCCTGTTTTTGAAGTCACACTTTTTCTACCGGCATAAGCAGCTGCAGCTACACCTCCTGCAAATGCTATATGAGGTCCGAAAAACGATCCAAACGCTAAGTTTCCTACTAATGCATCCGGTCCTCCAGCCAACGCTATTCCAGCTCCCGCCAATGCTACAAATCCAGTCATAATAAATACTGGTAATGCCCCTAATGCTGCACCAAATGTTCCTCCTCCAAAAGCTGCAATTAAAGATAAAATGCTCATACTATTTCCCTCCATTATTAATAATATAATTAGCTAAAAAATTAATATTTTTAAAATTTTATTTTGTCATTACTTTTTTAAGAGCATATTCACATACACAGATGTCTTCTTCTACACTCCCACCACTTATTCCAATAGCTCCAACTACTTTACCTTTGTATATAAATGGTATTCCTCCTCCAAATATTACGAATCTATTATTAGTATGTTGAATACCATATAATTCTTCTCCTGGTTTACATAAATCTTTAAGCTTGTCCGTTGGCATTTTCAAACTTACTGCTGTGTATGCTTTATTTAAAGATAGATCTATACTTGCAAGAAGAGAATTTTCCATTCTATGAATCAAAATTATATTTCCTCCATCATCTACTATTGAGATAACAATTGGTACTTTGATTTCTTTACCTTTTTCTTCAGCGAATTCTGCTATTTTTTTAGCTATTTGTAAATTAAGTTCCACACATGTATTATCCTCTATATTAAATTTTTCTTTATTTTTACAATCTAAGAATTCATTTTTAATTACTTTTCTTATTATAGATTCAATTTCTTTTATGTTTTCAGGCAAATTTATATCCTCCTTTAGCTTCAACCGAACATTTTACAATTTAATCAATATTTCTAAACTGTACAATTCATAGCTATTCCTAGAGGTGTTACTAAAAGTGGTTCTATAGGCTTTATAGTTTTCACTTTTATTTCTTTTTCAAATATTTTTTCGAATTCTTTGAAACAACAAGCCCCTCCTACCACGTATATCTCATGAACATCATAGTCTTCTATGTATTTCTTAACGATTGTAGCCATTTTTTCTACTACAGGTCTGATTATTGAAAATACTTCTTGTTCCTTACTTGCTTGTTTTTTTACTTCTTCCGCTTCCTCAAATGTTTTCTGTAAAGATCCAGCTAATACAAGAGTCATATGAGTACCTCCTGTAGCTTCATCTGCAGTAAATATAACTTTTCCATCTTTCAGTATGCTTATGCCTGTAGTTCCCCCTCCGACATCTACTACTACTCCTTCTTTTATATCAAGTGCATAAGAAGCTGCTGTTGGTTCATCAACTATATTCACAACTTCTAAATCAGCTGATTCCACTACATTTGCAATAGCTTTTATATTTCCTTTTGTTATTCCAGGAGGTATTGCAGTAGCTGCATAAGATAGTTTTTCTCCTATTATATCTTCCACTTGTTCTTTTAACATTTTTACTATTCTTATGGCTCCCATATAGTCAACTACTATTCCATCTTTTACTACACTTGACCCATATGTTGCTCCTGCTATAGGATTATTATTTTCATCAACTACAGATAAAACAATATTAGCTGTACCTAAGTCAACTCCTACCTTTAATTTTCCTTCATATTTATTGCACCTTTTTTCTCTTATAAGACAAGAAAATTCTTCTAGTAATTGATTACTTTTATTTAAGCTCAAAATATCACCTATCCTCCCTCTACTTTCAATAAATCAATATATTTTAGATCATACCTGTTTTATTAATTTCTATATTTATTTTCCAAACATAATTTTGTTGTTTAATTATTTGTTTATTTATCCTCATGATGAATACAATTTACCCTTAAATCACCTTTTTCTCTAGGACATTTAGGATCTTTGCATAAGTTACATGTATATTTTTCCTTGGAATCATCTCCATTAGGATTATTTTCTTCTATATTATTTATCCCTTCTTCTTTAGTATTTTCATTTATTTCTATCTCTTTTATTTCTTTATTGGCTTCATCATCTTCTACTTCTTCTATATCTTCATTTATCGTTTCAATCTCTTTTATATCATCATCTATGATTAATACATTTGTATCATAATATGTGTTTTTATCTTTATCATCATATCCAACTGTATTATTATTTTTGATTAGGCATTCAATACCCTCGCTAGGTCTTGGTATAACTTTTTTGCTATATACTTTTCCAACGTTACTTGATGCTTGTATTGCTGCTGTAACAGCGCCTACATCACCTTCTATTTTTATTACAACCATTCCATTTCCTTGACTTAGCTCATATCCAATCAGATTAACGTTTGCAGATTTTACACAAATATCTGCTAGTTCAATTGCACTAGAAAGACCAATTACTTCTATAATTCCTATTGATAACTGTGACATATACTGACCTCCTTCGATACTACATTATAAGCAAAAAGCTGGATTATAAACCCAGCCCTTTATAATATACATTTAGTATATTTGCAATAATATCTCTTTTATATCATCGCTACTTATATCTTTAGGTGTAGTAGGTAAACATCTATCTTTTAATGTATTTTCTACCATAATATTAATACTGTTTTGATAATCAACCTGACTAATATTCATATCCCTTATTCTAAGTGGCATATTCATAGATATCATCATAGTTTTTATAATACGTTTTAATATCTCTACCGCTATTTTAGGTTTTTCATCTATATTTACAAATTGTAGTTTGTATGAAAGTTCTGCATATTTTTTTAGTATCAGTTCATCTTTACAGTTATAATCTATAACACTATTTAATAGCATAGCATTGGCAAGTCCATGTGGAATATGGAAAGTAGCACCTAGTTGATGTGCTATACTATGATTTAATCCTAACCCAGCTATATTAAAAGACATTCCTGCAAGAGTAGATGCTTCCTGCATCATTTTTCTACTATCTAGATCATTACCCTCTTCATAACATTTGACTAACGACTTTATTAATAGCTCTATTGATTTTTCTGACAATGCATCAGAAAATGCATTATTATTTTTAGATACATAAGCTTCTAATGCATGAGTTAACACATCCATACCTGTATTTGCAGTAATAGCTTTTGGAACTGTTAATGTTAATGCCGGATCTAAAAGAGCTACGTCTGGTAAAATGTCTTCTGACTCTATTATCTTTTTCACATTACTTTCTTTGTCTGTAATAACAGTTAAAGATGTAACTTCTGTTCCTGTACCACTAGTAGTTGGAACTGCTATAAATAAAGGTTGAGAAGTTAAATTTTCTAATTTAGTGAAATAAAGTATTGCTTTTGCAGTATCAATAGCAGATCCACCACCAAAACCAATTAAAATAGAAGGCTTTTCTTTACATATATGTTTAATCCCTTCAACAACTACTTCTGTAGAAGGATCGGGTACTACACCGTCATATATATAGATATTATTATTTACTTCTAAAATATCTGTAAGATATGATACTGCTTTACTTTCTACTAAAAACTTATCACATACTATTAAAATTACTTGATTTTTAATTTCTTCAAGATATTTTATAGACTTGTCCCCACTATAAATTCTTGTTTTGACATATACATTTGACATTATATTTCTCTCCCTTGTGTTCTATCAATTATCTTATGCTGAATGAATCTGATACAACACATCTACGAATTCTACAGAAAGATTTTGGAGATGTTAATCCTTCACCTGTAGGTCCAGCTATTGTAAATGTTGAATGTCCTTCTCCTCCTACACCTATTCCAGCATATGAAGGGGCATTTTTAACAAATATTGTAGTCTCCATAATTTTTGACATCTTGCTTAATTTATCTATATTTTTAGAATGCATAATTGCTGTATGTCTATTTCCATGTTCAGCTTCTTGTGCATATTCTATAGCTTTATCCACATCTTCAACTCTTACAATTGGTAAAATAGGCATCATCATTTCTTCTTGAACAAAAGTATGATCCTTATCAACTTCCATGATGATAGCTTTAATATTATCATCAACAGCTACACCTATTTTATCTAATATATACTTCGCACTTTTTCCTACAAAGTTAGTTTTTGGAGCTCCATTTTCTTTTGCAACAACACTTAAAAGTTGATCTATTACTTTCTTGTCTTTAACTAAATAAGCGCCGTTTAACTTCATATTTTCAATTAAGCTATCACAAATTGATGCTACTGCGAATACTTCTTTTTCTGCTATACAAGGAACGTTATTATCAAAGCTACATCCATCTATAATATCCTTAGCTGCTTTTTTAATATCTGCAGTTTCATCTACAACAACTGGAGGGTTTCCTGCACCAGCTCCAATAGCTTTTTTCCCTGATGAAAGTACTTTTTTAACGATAGATGGTCCACCTGTTGCTACTAAAAAACGTACTTTTGAATTTTCAATCATTTTATTTGTATTTTCAATTGAAGGTTTTTCAACCATAGTTATAAGATTTTTAGGTGCTCCTACTTCTTCTAATGCTTTGTTAAGTATTTTTATAATAGTTTGAGAAACCTTAGTAGCTCTTGGGTGTGGACTGAATACTACTGTATTTCCTCCTGCTATCATACCTATAGAGTTACAAATAATAGTTTCTGTAGGGTTTGTTGTAGGAGTTATAGCTCCAATAACACCAAACGGACAATACTCTACTAAAGTAAGACCATCATCTCCAGTTTTTACAGATGATATTAAATCTTCTGTACCAGGAGTTTTTTCAGCTGCTAATCTATTTTTTATTAACTTGTGCTCATAACAACCTATTTCAGTTTCATCTACTGCTAATTTAGATATAAGCTCAAGATTTTCTTGATTTAATATAGCACTTCTTATAGCATCCACATATTTTTGTCTATCTGATATTTTTGAAAATAATAGTTCTTTTTGTGCTACATATGATGCATCAATAGCCTCTTCTATAGTTTTAAAAACTCCATAATTATCTTCTACAGAATTTTTTTCTACTTCTTGAGTAATATTTTCAATTTTAATTTCTTTTAGTGCATCTGAAACCATTTTTTCAATTAATTTTACATCTATATCCATATTTACACCTTCCTTAAAGTTACCTATTTCTGTCAATTTGAGATGATTACATCTCTAATAATGTATCTAAACTTCTAAAATTTTTTTCTTAATTAACCTTGCTTTTTTATAATTACAGAATCATTATTTTTTAAATCAAAAGCATTTGCTTCGTCCATATCCACATGCATTTCTAGTTTATATTTAGGAGATACTCTAACAAGTACATCCCCTAAAACTCCTGATCTTTGACCACAAATTTGTACTTCCACAGTATCCTTATCTTTAATTCCCATAATTTGTGCATCTTCTGGTGTCATATGAATATGACGCAATGCAATTATGGCTCCATGAGGAAGTTTTATAACTCCTTTAGGTCCAATAATTTCTATACCCGATGTTCCATCTAAATCCCCTGACTCTCTTACTAAAGCTTTTAAACCAAGACGAAAGCTATCAGTTCTTGAAATTTCTACTTGGCTTTCATTTCTTACAGGACCTAAAATACGAACATTGTTAAATTCCCCTTTTGGCCCTCTAATAGTAACTGTTTCATTACTAGCAAATTGACCTGGTTGTTTTAAATCAACTTTCTTTGTAAGATTATATCCTTCTCCAAACAACACATCTAAATGTTTTTGAGATAAATGAATATGTCTATTTGATATACCTATTGGTATTCTTAGTTTTTCATATTCTTTTAATTTCTCTATTACTTTCTGAGTAATGATTTTTACTAATATTTCCGAATATTCTGAAATCATTTTTTATGCTCCTTTTATGATACTACTAATTTGTTTTTATAAAGATTTTGGTAATATTTTTTCAACATCTGTGTGTGGTCTTGGTATTACATGAGCAGAAACTACTTCTCCAATGGCATTTGCTGCTGCAGTACCTGCATCTACTGATGCTTTAACAGCTCCAACATCACCTCTAACCATTACAGTTACTAATCCAGATCCTATTTTTTCATATCCTATTAAATTTACATTTGCTGCTTTTGTCATTGCATCTGCTGCTTCTATAGCTCCTACTAACCCTTTTGTTTCTACCATTCCTAATGCTTCATTTGACATTTTTAAATCCTCCTAATTAAAATAATTTATTTTTTATTTTTCTTTTTATTTCATCAACCTTATTAGTTTTTTCCCAAGCAAAATCCTCATCATCTCTTCCAAAATGACCATATGCTGCTGTTTTTAAATATTGAGGTCTTCTTAATTGAAGATTTTCTATTATATCTACAACTTTGAATGAGAAAACTTCTTTAACTATTTCTTCAATTTCTCTATCAGGTATAACACCTGTATTAAATGTATTTGCGGTAACAGCTAATGGTTCTATTCCTCCAATAGCATAGGCAATTGATACTTCACATCGTTTTGCAAGATTGGCAGCCACTATATTTTTAGCAACATATCTCGCCATATAAGCTCCAGATCGATCAACCTTTGTTGGGTCCTTTCCCGAAAAGGCCCCTCCCCCATGTCTAGAGATAGTACCATAAGAGTCTACCATTATTTTTCTTCCAGTAAGACCTGTATCTCCTGTTGGTCCTCCGATTACAAATCTACCTGTTGGATTAATATATATTTTTGTATCTTTTGTTATCCATTTATTATCTATAACTTGATTAATAACAGATCCAATTATGAATTCTCTAAGTAAATCATTAGATATCTTTTCACTATGTTGAGCTGAAATAACGATACTTTCAATGCTTATAGGATTATCCTCTGAGTCATAAGCCATTGTTACTTGTGTTTTTCCATCAGGATAAAGGAAGTATGCTCCTCCAATTTTTCTAACTTTTGCAAGTTGAAATGATAATCTATTAGCTAATTCGCAAGAAATAGGCATAAAGTTTTTAGTTTCATCACAAGCATAACCATACATTATTCCTTGATCACCGCTTCCTATTTCTTCTTTATCTTCACTTTTAGATTTTTTAACTCCTATGGATATATCTGATGATTGATTATGTACATTAGTTAAAATCAAGCAGGAATCAGCATCAAATCCTTTGTTAGGTGTTGTATATCCTATCTTTCTAATAATATTTCTTGCTACTTCAACTATATTAACCTTTGCAGTTGAGGCAACCTCTCCAGCAATTACTAATGTGTCTGTAGATACCATAGCTTCAACAGCTACATGAGATTTGCTGTCTTGCTTTAAATATTCATCTAATATACCATCTGATATTTGGTCACAGATCTTATCTGGATGACCTTCTGTAACAGATTCTGATGTTACATAATATCTTATTTTTCCTTTATTCATCTCCACATATCACTTCCTTATCATTTAACGAATAGAAAAGCCTGTTGTTAATATACATCTTCTTTTTCTTCCAAAATTTTTGGCAGTAGTTGAACCTTCTCCTGTAACATTAGCTATTGTGAATGTCGTATCTCCTTCTTCATCAAATCCTATTCCAAGATATGAAGGTCCATTTTTTACAAATATAGATGTTTGCATTTTTTTAGCAGCTCTATTTAAATGCTCAATAGATTCAGAAAACATACTTGATGTATGTTTACAGCCTTGCTCAATTTCAATAGCCATTTCTAAAGCTTCATCAAAATTTTTAGCTCTCACTATTGGAAGTATTGGCATAAATATTTCTTTTACAACTGCATCACTATAACAAGAATCTTCAAATACAATTAACTTTATAATCTTATCAACTTTTATTCCAGACTTATGTAAGATTAAATTTGCATTTTTACCTTCTAGTTTTTTATTTACAACACCATCTTCTGTTATAATGGTATTTAATAATTTTTTCTTTTCATCTTCACTTGTAATAAAGTAAACTTCATTTTTCTTAATTTCTTCTATAAACTTATCGGCAATATCATCAACTAAAACAGTGCTTTTTTCTGATGTGCACATAAGGTTATTATCAAAAGATGCTCCTAAGAATATATCCTTTGCAGCTTTTTTAATATCTGCCGTTTCATCTACTATAGCAACTGGATTTGCAGGCCCGGCAGCTATAACTTTTTTCTGAGAACTTAAAGCCCTTTGTAATCCAGTGCTTCCACCTGTAAAAACTACTAGCTCTACATCTGGATGATTCATTAATTCTAATGTGTACTTTATAAGACTCTCATCTAAAGTTACTACTAGGTTATGTATACCACAGACTTCAATAATAGATTTATTTATTATTTCTGTTAATAATTGAGATACTTTCATTGCCCTTGGATGTGGACAATGGATGACAGAATTACCTGCTGATAATAGGGCTATGGTATTATTTATTAAAGTTGCACATGGATTTGTACATGGCTGTACTGCGCAAGCAACTCCGTATGGTGAAATTTCATACAAAGTCATACCATGATCTCCTGTGCTGACCTCTGTAGTTAGATTCTCAATCCCAGGAGTTTTTTCAATAGCAAGGGAAATTTTCTTAGCTTTATCATTTATATTTCCCATGCAAGTCTCATCAACTGTCATTCTAGCCAAATCATTAACTAAGGGACGAAGAGATTTTTTAATAGATTCGATAATTTCTTGTCGCTCATTTAATGTGAATTCTGTATATCTCTCAAATGCTTTCTTCGATACAAATACTGCATCACAAACACTTTTATAAATGCCACTTTTCATTTGAAGAAACTTCACCCCCTTTATTTTTTAAAAAAATTACTTTCTAAATATCTATAGCATCTATAATTCCAATAATAGCCATATCAATCATAGATTCTTTTCTTCTTGGATCTACGCGAACTGATGACCCTTGGGCAATTAGAACTATATCTCCTATGCCTGCTCCTACAAAATCTACAGCTATTTCTTCACTATCTATATATTCACTCTTACCATTAACTCGTCTGATTATCATTAATTTACATCCAACTAATGAATCTTCTTTTCTAGTAGCTACAACAGTTCCTATAACCTTTGCCAGTTTCATAAAATTTACATCCTTTTATTCTTTATTTTCTAAATTATCATCAGCTTCTTCTTTTAACTCACTACTTTCACACTCTGTTAAAGAGTTTTCTGTTTTAACAGTTTCTTCTTTTATTGTTCCGAAAACTTTATATACAAAATCTGATGGTCTTGGAATAATTTTTGATGACACAAAATGATTATGTGTAATTCCTATTTGTTTACCTGCACTTACTGCAGCATTTACTGCTCCAATATCACCAGTAATTTTTATAGTCATATATCCTAAACCTTTTGAATTTTCTATTCCAATAATTTTAATATTAGCGGATTTTGCCATAGCATCAGCAACTACTAAAGCTGTTGACATCCCACTAATTTCAACTAATCCTAGTGATTGGTTCATTATTTGTCACCTCCTTAAAATTGCTTTATTTCTATATTTAAAGTTCTGGCTTTTTCTCTTGCCAAGTCAGTTATAATATCATCAGAGTTGACAACAATAGTTCCATTAACTCCATATTGTTCTATATTTTCTAAGGTAATTACTTTTTTTCTACATTTATTCTCTTCTTGAAATGAAGTATTATCTCTTATATTTAAATTCACTTTAGTTTGTTCATCTGAATTCTTCTCTTTGTATAATTCAATTAATTCTGATGTACTTTTTATCTCTATCCCATACTCTAAAACCGTTTTATAATAAGATACAATCTGTTTTATATAGGCTTTAGGCTCTTTATTTGTAAACTTCTTCAAACCTGATTTTAAAAACACTATTTTTCCACCTTCTTCAATAGCAGATGCAATCCATTCATTACAAAATGTATCGCTTATACATAGTGCTGTTTTTACAACTAAATCTCTTTCAACTACTGGAAATATGCTTATTACCTTTGAAAGATCTTTTGGTATTCCATCTGAAAAATATATTATGTTTTCATCTGGAACGTATTTATTTATATCTGATTTGCAAACATGATTTTTTAGTCCATCATCTGCAACTATATGAATATTAAATAAACCACTTTTATCTATCTGTTCTAAAAAATCTAAATATCCTGTATCACATTTTTTACTACAAAATATATAGGCTTTTGATTTTTCTATATTACTTTTAAAAATATTCTTTTGACTTGTAATTTCAAGCAATACTTTCTTAACAATCTCTCTTATTTTTTCTTCACTAATATTCAAATCTACACCTCATCTCAATAAGCGCCTCAATTATAAAATTGAGGCACTATTTTACATCTTTATGTAAATGTTTCTATTTAATATTAGGAATAATCTTTTCAACATCTGTGTGTGGTCTTGGTATTACATGAGTTGATACAACTTGACCTATTGCCGAAGCTGCTGCTGTACCTGCATCTACTGATGCTTTAACAGCTCCTACATCACCTCTTACCATTACAGTTACTAAGCCTGAACCTATTTTTTCATAT
>OIFU01000443.1_pt1 | contig 18902 bp, 19 predicted proteins | sample 1582141 | NCBI WGS metagenome assembly OIFU01 (sample SAMN07501047, study PRJEB24779) | human gut metagenome | isolation source: stool | host: human infant | place: USA: Pittsburgh, PA
CCACTTATACCTGCATCTATTTCGTCAAATACTATAGTATCTATTTCATCTATATCTGCAAGTATTGTTTTAAATGCCAGCATGAATCTAGACATTTCTCCTCCTGATGCAACTTTATAAATTGGCTTTAAGTCTTCACCTAAGTTAAATGATATCATAAATTCTACTTCGCTATTTCCATTTTGTGAATAATTAGCTTCAGTGAAATTGACTTTAAAACTAACTCCCTTCATATCTAGGGATTTCAATTCACTCAATATGGCTTTTTGTAAATTTATGGCAGCTTCTTGTCTTACTTTTGTAAGAGATAAAGCCTTTTTACTTAACTCTTCTTCTAGTTCTACTAACTTACTTTTTAGACTTTCTGCCATTTCATCTCTATTTATTATTTCTTCTAATCTAAATGAAATTTTATCCTTATAATTTAAAATATCTTCTATAGTCTCACCATATTTTCTTCTTAAATTATTTATTTCATCTACTCTTACTTCAATTTGTTCAAGTTCATAAGGCTCAAAGTCAATATTTTCTTTATAATTTCTAAGATCTCTGCAAGTATCTTGAAGCTCATACATTATTCTTTCTATAGTTCCACTATACTCACTTAGTGTCTCATCGTATTTACTTATTTCACTTAATTCATTGGATGCCATACCTATTAAATCTACAGCATTAATACTTCCATCATGAAGCTTTTCATAACTTAAGTTAAGATTATTATATATTTTTTCACTATTTCTATAGATTTCTCGTTGCTTTAATAAATCTTCATACTCTTCTTTGCTTAATGCAGCCGCCTCAATCTCATTAATCTGAAATTTTAGTAAATCTATTTCTCTTTGAATTTCTTTTTCATCTTTATTTTCATTTAATGTATTTAGTGCCTTTTTTACTTTGTTATACTCTGCATAAATATTTTTATATTCATCCCTTGGTGATTCTATTATTTTTCCTCCAAATAAATCTAAAAATTTTAAATGAGTATCTTTATTAAACAGGGCTTGATTTTGATGCTGTCCATGTAAATCAATAAATGTTAATGCTATTTCTTTTAATATGGACATTTTAACAGTTCTTCCATTTATTCGGGCTACACTTTTTCCATCTGCATAAATAATCCTAGTTATAATTAATTCGTCGTCTTCTAAATCTATGTCATATTCATTCAATATATTTTGTAAATTACTACTTGGAGATGATACTATAATTTCTGCAATACCTTTTTCAGTACCTTTTCTTAAAAAAGACTTATCATATTTATTTCCTAAACATAGACCAAGAGCCTCTATTATAATAGATTTTCCAGAACCAGTTTCCCCCGTTAGTATATTTAGATTTTCGCCTAAGTTAATTCTACTTTCTTCAACTAAAGCACAATTTTTCATATATAATTCAAGGATCATTTTATGCCCCCTTTATCATTACTTTTTATTTATTTAAGTTATGAGATTCTTCTACAACTTCAACTATTTTTTTATCAAAAGATTCTTTATCAAAAGTAAAGTCATCATTATTATTTCTTAAATGAATTAAGTATTCTATATTACCTTCTGGCCCTTTTATTGGCGAATAATCAATATTTAAAATTGCAAATCCATTATCTACTGCAAATGTTGATATCATTTCTATAACTTCAATATGGACGTTTTTATCTCTTACTACACCTTTTTTACCAACTTTTCCTTTTCCTGCTTCAAATTGTGGCTTAATTAATGCTACTACTTCACCTTCTCTAGTTAGCAATTCTTTTGCTTTAGGTAAAACAAGTTTCAGAGATATAAATGATACATCTATAGATGCAAAATCTGCAAATTCTTTTGTATCTTCAATTGTTACGTGTCTTATGTTAGTTCTTTCCATACATACAACTCTCTCATCTTGTCTTAATTTCCATGCTAATTGACCATAACCTACATCAATTGAAAATACTTTTATTGCACCATTTTGAAGCATACAATCAGTAAATCCTCCTGTTGATGCTCCTATATCCATACAAACTTTATCTTTAAGAGTTACTCCAAAGTATTTCATTGCTTTTTCAAGCTTTAATCCACCTCTACTTACATAAGGAATTGGATTACCTTTTACTAAAATATTAGCATCTTCTTTAACTTCTGTCCCTGGTTTGTCACATCTTTGATTATCTACAAATACAAGGCCTGCCATTATGGCTTTTTTAGCTCTTTCTCTACTTTCAAAATGTCCTTTGTCTACAAGTAAAATATCTATTCTTTTTTTCATTATACTATCCTTTTAATTATAAATTTTTTATTCTATTTGCTATTTGTTCATCTGATAGGCCTATTGTCTCAAATAGTTCATCCACATTACCATGTTCAACATATCTATCAGGTATACCTATATTTTCCACTTTTACATTATAATTATTATCTATTACAAATTTATTTATTCTACTTCCAAATCCGCCATTTATGACATTATCTTCAATCGTCACAACTTTAGAGTGTTTTTTCAATAATTCATGTAGTAAATCTTCATCCATTGGTTTTAAAAATCTTGCATTTACTATCGTAGGATTGATCTCATCTTTAAGAAGTATTTCTCTTGCATTTAATGCCTTTTTCACCATATTACCAATGGCTAATACTAAAATATTATTTCCTTCCTCTAATACTTCATAGCTTCCTACTTTTATTTTTTCATAAGAGCCTTTATCTATATAATATGAATTACCTCTAGGATATCTTATAGCCACAGGACCATCTATATCTGCAGATAATTCCATCATTAGATCTAATTCTTTTATGTCTTTTGGTGCCATTACTGTCAAGTTTGGCACAATATTTAAATAACTTAAATCAAATACACCATGATGTGTTTCTCCGTCATTTCCAACAAGGCCTGCTCTATCAATTAGAAATGTAACATTCTTTTTAGTTATAGATACATCGTGTATAACTTGATCATATCCTCTTTGTAAGAAAGATGAGTATACTGCAAAATATGGCTTCATACCTTCCTTAGCAAGACCTGCCGCAAATGTTGTTGCATGTTGTTCTGCTATTCCCACATCATAATATCTATATGGATAAGATATACCAAAAGTATTTAGACCTGTTCCCGATGGCATTGCCGCAGTTATTGCCACAATTTTATCGTCTTTATCTGCCATCTCAACTAATTTTTTACCTACATGAGAAGATATACTTTCCTTTGTAGATGCTTTAATTCCTTGTTCTATATTAAACTTAGATACACCATGGTATTTATCTGGTGCATTCTCTGCAAACTCATACCCTTTACCTTTTTCAGTTATAACATGTAATAAAACAGGACCTTTTTTATTTTTAGCCTTATTTAAAATATCTATTAGTTCTTTAATATTGTGACCATCTATTGGTCCATAATATTTAATCCCAAAAGATTCAAATAAGTCACAGTCTTGTGGAGTAAATTTACTTATAATTCCATCCTTCACCTTATCTGCTGTCTTATAAATAAAGTTACCTGCTTTTGTCATAGATAATATTTTTTCTATTTGATCTTTAACTTGATTTGCTTTAGCATTTCTAATAATACTTGATAAATACCTAGACATTCCACCCACATTTTTATCTATAGACATTTCATTGTCATTTAAAATTATTATCATTTTTTTATTTAAATATCCTAGGTGATTAATAGCTTCTAAAGCCATACCTCCTGTTATAGATCCATCTCCTATAACAGATACTACATTAAAATCTTCTCGTTTTATATCCCTTGCACAAGCAATTCCAAGACCTACCGATATAGATGTAGAACTATGTCCCGTATCAAATATATCATGTTCACTTTCATTCTCTTTTGGAAATCCACTTAATCCATTAAGTTGTCTAAGTGTTGCGAATTCATCTTTACGTCCTGTAATAATTTTATGTACATAAGATTGATGTCCCACATCCCATATTAGTTTATCTTTTGGACTATCGAAAACTTTGTGCAATGCCAAAGTCAACTCAACTACTCCTAAATTTGAAGCTAAATGACCTCCAGTTCTTGAAATAGAATTTATTAAAAACTGTCTTATCTCTTCCGCCAATTCTTCCATTTCAGCAGTATTTAATTTTTTTATATCTTCTGGAGAATTTACTTCATTTAAATAATTACACATAATTTTCCTCACCTTTATAATGGTTTAATTTAGTTTTATTTTATATTTAAAAATTACTCATATTAAAAAAGCCTTCCATAGAAGACTTTGATTTTTATAGTTTCCATGTATTTATTATAATTTCCTATAAAGCAAAAAAATTATATCATATAATACATTTTTTTTCAATTTTAAGCCATAAGTACTCCAACCACTATACCCAGGATTGCGCCAAATATAACTTCTTTTGGTGTATGACCTACTAATTCTTTTAAAGTTTCATGTTCAATATGTTTTTTATTTTGTAAATCTTCAACTATTTTATTTAAAATAGCGGCTTGCTTTCCTACTGCTCTTCTTACACCGGAAGCATCATACATTACTATTAATGCAAAAACTACACATACTGCAAATTCAACTGAGTCTAATCCTATGTGTATACCAACTAGCGTTGATAAACTTGTAACAAATGAACTATGTGAACTCGGCATTCCACCCGACATAAATATTCTTGAAAAATCCACTGCTCTTTCTTTTCCTGTAAATATTTTTATAAATTGTGCTAAAAAACAAGCAAATATACTTGTCCATAATATCTGGTTGTTAAATACTTGTGTAAAAAAATCCATGCGGCCTCCTTAACAATCCCTACTAATTATATAGTCTCCTAATTGATTTAAAAAATCTATTTCTGATGATAATCCATCTATGCTAGATTTTCCTTCTTCTATTAACTGTCTCGCTATCTCCCTTGATTTTTCAAGCCCTAGTAATGAAGGATATGTTGATTTGTGATTTTCAATATCACTTCCTATAGGTTTGCCTAATTTTTCTTCATCTCCTGTTATATCTAATATATCATCTACTATTTGGAAAGATAATCCGATGTTTTTCCCATACTTAGTTACTTTTTCCAATTCTTCTTCTGTTGCTCCGCCAATTATGGCACCAGCTCTCATACACCCTACAATCATAGCTGCAGTTTTATTTAAGTGAATAAAATCTAATTTATCTTTGTCTATAATTTTGTTTTCACTTTCCACATCTACAACTTGACCACCAATCATTCCATAAATACCTGCATGTTTTGCAATTTCATTTATAGCCTTCAAATATTTATTTGAGTCTTTTTTATTTATGGATGAAGATAACATTACCTCAAAAGCATAGTTTAATAGAGCATCTCCAGCTAAAGTTGCCATACCATCACCAAATACTTTATGATTTGTAGGCTTACCCCTTCTTAAGTCATCATTATCTAGTGCTGGTAAATCATCATGAATTAAAGAATAAGTATGTATCATCTCTATAGCCATAGCAAAAGGAATTGCATCTTCTTCTTTGCCTCCAACTATTTTACAACTTTCTAAAGTTAATATAGGTCTAAGCCTCTTACCTCCAGCTTTTAAACTGTAGTTCATAGCTTTCATAATAGTTTGTTGATACCCTTCTTCTTTTGGCATATACTCATTTAAAAGTGTTTCTATATAATCAATTTTTTCTTTTAAAACAGTTTTAAATTCCATCTACTCTTCCCCCACATTAAAATCTTCTTCAACGCCCATTTTATTAAATTTACTTATTTTAAGTTCTGCATCTTCTAATAATTTATTGCAATGTTTAAATAATTTTATTCCTTCTTCGTATAAACTTAATGAATCATCTAAACTAGTATTTTTTGATTCTAACTTCATCAAAATATCTTCTAATTTCTCATAAGCTTCTTCATAAGTAAGTTCCATGATCATACCTCTTTACTATTAATTTTATTTATATTACATTCTAAACTACCGTCTTTTAAAGTTATATTTATATCCTCATTTATATCTACCTCTTCTATAGAATTAATAACTTGATTATTCTTTTCAACAATAGAATATCCTCTACTTATTGTAGCAAGAGGACTTAGGTTATGTAGTATAGCCGCTTTTTTTGAAAGCTTTTCTTTAGAAGTTTCTAAATTTTGTTCTAATCTAAAATTTATTTTATCATAAATTTGGTCTATCTGTATAACTTTGTCTCTTATTATATAGTTTTTCATATAATTATTTATTTTATCAAAGGTATTTACCAATTTTTCATTATCTAATATTACTTGATTGTTTAAAGATCTGTTCATTCTATTTCTTATATTATCAAGTCTATAATAAATTTGTGACAAATCTGGTGTGGCTATTTCTGCCGCTGCAGAAGGAGTCGGAGCTCTCATATCAGATACAAAGTCACAAATTGTAAAGTCTGTTTCATGACCCACTGCAGATATTATAGGTATTTTAGATTTAAATACTTCTCTAGCTACTATTTCTTCATTAAAAGACCATAGCTCTTCTAAGGAACCGCCTCCTCTACCTACAATTATGGTATCTACATTCTCCATTTTATTAAAAAATTCAATTCCTTCGCAGATATCCACAGCTGATCTTTCACCTTGAACATTTACAGGATATAGTTTTATATCTACCTTAGGGAACCTTCTTTTAGTAACATTTATAATATCTTTTATAACAGCTCCCGTAGGTGATGTTACAATACCTATAGCTTTTGGCATCTTAGGAATTTCCTTTTTATATTTTGTATCAAATAATCCTTCTTTTTTTAGTTTTTCCTTTAGTTTATTAAACTCAATATATAAATTACCTATACCTTCAATTTCCACTTCATTTATGTAAAGTTGATAAGCTCCATCTCGTTCATATACAGAAATATATCCTGAGGCAATTATTTTAACACCATTATCCAAGTTTAAACTTTTGTCATAGTTACTTCTAAAAATAATACAATTTAATTTTGACTTTTCATCTTTTAATGATAAATAAACATTGCCACTACTATGAACCTTAAAGTTTGAAACCTCTCCCTTTACTCTAAGATTATAAAGAATAGGGTCATTGGTTAATATTCTTTTTATATATGAATTTGCTTCGCTTATATCTAAAGCTCTAAGTTTCATACATCCACTCCTAATAATTCTTCATTTGATTTAATCCTATTATAGCACAACCTACACCATTATCCGTTGCATATTCTCTATCTGTAAAGTAAGCTTTTATCCCTTCTCTTTTTAGTTTTTCACTTAGTTCTTTTTTAATATATTTACTAGCAGATACTCCTCCTCCAAAAAGTACTTCTCTTAAATCATATTTCTCACATATGTAAGTTAAGGATTTATACATGCTTCTTACCAAAGTATCCAAAAGAATTTTGCTAAGATACTCTTTATCATAATCATTAATTATTTTGTTCATTTGATTTTCTATACCTGATAAATTCATATAGCCTTCTCTTACACTTGTCTTAAGACCATTTTGGATTTTTTCTTTGCATCTTAAAGCATTCTCATCTATATATTTTCCACAAGGAAAATTATAATTCAATTTTACTCCTAAGCGATCTACTAGCTGACCAAAACTAACATCTAAACTTCCACCTACAATTTCTATATTGTAGCTAGCATTTTTCTTTTCTACTAAAAGTATTTCTGTGGTTCCACCAGACATATGAACTGCTAAGAACCTCTCTTTATTTTCTAAATCATTATTAAACAGACTTGATTCTATATGATTTTCTTGATGAGTTGTTTCATAAAAAGGACAGCTATTAGCACTACTTAATAATTTTGCAAAATTATAACCCACAGAAAAAACAGGCATATAAGAATTATCAACTGGTCTTGGCTTAGTTGATGCACATATACCTACAATGTTATAATTTTTTAATTTATTATTTATTACTTGTGACATTTCTCCCATATTATTTACATGTTGAAAAACTGCTTCACTTTGCCTTAGACCTTTATTATCTTTTTTAACTTTTAATATTATTTTTTCATTTGAATCATTTAATTTTAGATTGCTCAATTTCTTTTTTACATGAAAAAAAGAGGTGTTAACCTCTCTTATTTATATAAAATATATAACGTTGTCTATTTCTTCTTTATCCATATTGCATGTGTTATACTTAATTTTTGCAGGAATACCTACAGCCGTACTATTTGATGGCATATCTCTTAAAACTACTGAATTAGCTCCTATTTTACAATGATTCCCTATATTAATCGGACCCAATATTTTTGCTCCAGATCCAACTACAATATCATCCCCTAGTGTAGGATGTCTTTTAAATTCTTTTTCATTTCCTGTTGCACCTATAGTGGCCCCTTGATATATAGTAACTCTATCTCCAATTATGGAGGTCTCTCCTATAACTACTCCACTTCCATGATCTATAAGTGTACCCATACCTATTTGTGCTCCTGGATGAATTTCTATTCCAGTAAAAAATCTACTAGTCTGAGAAATTAATCTAGCAATAAAAAATCTTTTCTTTGTATAAAAGAAGTGAGATATCCTATACATTATAAGAGAGTGAACAGAAGGATATAACAAAAATACTTCTATCTTATTTCTGGCTGCTGGATCATTTTCCATTATAAAATTTATATCTGCTCTCATATGTTGAAAAAGCATAGTCTACCCCCTCCTTAAAAAATTCCCATGGACATGTATTTATCTACTCCATCTGGAGCAATAGTTACTATCTTTTTATCAGGATACTTTTTAGAAATTTCTATTGCACCAAATACATTTGCACCAGAAGATATACCCACTAATACTCCCAATTTATTTGCAAGTAATCTAACAATATTAAAAGCATCTTCGTCACTTACTGTTATCACCTTATCTACTATATTTTCATCATAGTTTTTAGGTATAAAGTTTGCACCTATTCCTTGGATTTTATGTGGACCTGCCTTTTTTTCAGTAATCAATGGTGATGATTTTGGTTCTATACCTACCACTTCTATATTTTCATCTTTTTCTTTTAAAAACTTTCCAATACCACTTATAGTTCCACCAGAACCAATTCCTGCTATTATCACATTTACATCTGATACTTCTTTATATATTTCTGGTCCTGTAATATCATAATGCACTTTTGGATTGTCTTCATTTTCAAACTGTCCAAGATTTATATAATTTTCATTTTCTTTTAATAATTCTTTCAATTTCTCTATGGAACCATTCATTCCCTTTGATCCTTCAGTCAAAATAAGTTCTGCTCCAAAAGCCTTTACCAACTGTCTTCTTTCAATGCTCATAGTTTCTGGCATTATAATCACAACTTTATATCCTTTTAGATTTCCTGCCATGGCAAGACCTATACCTGTATTTCCACTTGTAGCCTCAACCAATACACTACCTTCTTTTAATACTCCTCTTCTCTCTGCTCCTTCAATCATGGAGAGTGCTATTCTATCTTTTATACTTCCTCCTGGATTATATTTTTCCAATTTCACATATACATTTTCATATCCTATTTTATCTAAAGATATAATAGGTGTGTTACCTATTAACTCCAATCCATCTTTATATATCATTTTTATTCCTCCCAACATTTTAATTATCAAAATGATAATATCATTGTAGCATTATCATTTTGATAACACAAGCATTTTATTATCATTTTGATAATTTCTTTCTATATTTCAAAATTTTACCTGTTTTAAAATATTAAAATTGATAAAAATTAACAATAATAATATGGTATACTTAAATAAACCACATCTTTTAAAATAAAATATGTTGGGAGGTTAAATTTTGAAATTAATTGATATAAAAAATTATATACAAAGCGTTTGCCAAAACATTTCAACCGTACTTGATGTAGATGTTACTGTAGTGTCAAAAGATTTAGTAAGAATAGCCGGCACAGGAATTTTTAAAGATAAAATTGATGAAAAAATATCTGATAAATCTGCTTATTCTAATGTATTAATATCTGGAGAATCTTACATTATCAATCGGGAAATAGAACATAGTTGCAAAGATTGTATCCATAGCAAAGATTGCAAAGAGTTAGCTGACATTTGTACTCCTATAAGACTTGGCAATCACAATATCGGAATACTTGGTATCGCAGCTTTCACAGAGGAAGACAAAAATAAAATTTTATCTAAGGATCAAGAATTATGCGAATTTATCAGTAGTATGTCTAACTTAATTTCTTATAAATTAGATGAAATGTACAAAGAGGAAATTCGAACTGTTGAAGAATTGGAAAAACAAGAAATTGAAAAAGCAATAAAAAAATACGGAAGTAATACACAAGAAATGAAACAAGTTGCAAAGGCATTAAACATTGGAATAGCCACACTTTATAGAAAAGTAAAAAAATATAATATTAATGCTGAAGAAGAATAATTAAAAACAGTAGATTTGCATATGCAAATCTACTGTTTTTAATTTACAACTTTGTGCCTCGAGCACAGCTAATTTTTTATTAATCTATAAATGTAACTACATCTTCTAATGGCTTACGAGGTGGCTTAGGTGGAGTATTTTCGTCTGGCACTCCTATTGATATCATTGACATTAGTTCGTAGCCTTCCTTATTGAATCCTATAAGATTTTCTATTTCTGTTTTAGCATGTGTTGGACCTGTCATATAACAACTTCCATAACCCATTTCAGTTGCAGCTAATAATATATTTTCCACTGCTGCTCCTATACCTTGTGCTCCTGATTGAGGTGACACTAATACATCTAAGACTTCCTTAGGGGCATCATTTTCTTTTAAAATTTTATATTCTATCATATCATATTCACAAGCATAAACTAAGATAACTACTGGAGCATTTTTAAAGCTGGTATAATATTTAATCACACTCATATGCTTTTTAAAATCCTTTTCATTTTTAGCAAGTGACCCTATATTTTCATGACTTTTAGTTACTATCTCTGCCATTTCATTTATTATATCTCTATTTTGTAATACAACAAAATGCCAATTTTGCTGATGTTTTGGTGATGGAGCTTCTGTTCCTGCTTTAATTAGTTCTAAAATATCTTCTCTTGGTATTTCAGTACTTTTAAATTTTCTAACACTTTTACGGTTATGTATTAAATCTAAATTTACCATTAGTACTACTCCTTATAATGTAATCTTATTCAAATTGATTATATACACTAGATTATTTTCTGTCAAATACTTTTATTTATTAATGTAAAGATTTTAATAAGCCTTATTCTACATAGAAATTAATCTCATTGGAGATATTAAATAAGAAATTATAATTTTTGTTTAAAATATCCTTTTTTGAATTGGAGGTTTATTATATGAAAGAGATGCCAACAGCCATTGATGGAACTCTTCGAAAATCTTTTCTTCGTGTCCCAGAAGTCATCAGAGAATGTAGTGGAATTAATGTCTTTGGTAAAAGAATTAAGTCCTTAGTATATACAACAGATTTAGCAATCATAAGAAATGTAAATGCAGATGCAATTTTAGCAGTTTATCCTTTTACACCTCAACCAGTAATTACTCAAGCTTTACTTTTAGCTGCTGATATACCCGTATTTGCTGGGGTCGGTGGTGGTCTTACAAAAGGTCTTCGTTCTGTTATGTTGGGTACAAACGCTGAAATACAAGGTGCTATAGGCGTTGTTGTAAATGCACCAACATCTAACGAAACCCTAAAAAGTTTGTCTGATGCTTTGGATATTCCAGTGGTTGTTAGTGTCATAAGTGAGGATACGGATATAGTAGAAAGAATAAATGCAGGTGCTAGCATATTAAATGTATCTGCATCAAAAGATACTCCAAAAATAGTTGCTAAAATAAGAAAAGAATATCCTAAGTTTCCTATTATAGCAACTGGTGGACCAAGTGACGAAACCATACGAGAAACTATAAGAGCTGGTGCCAATGCCATAACTTGGACACCACCAACTGTTCCTCATCTTTTTAAAGGTGTGATGAACTCTTATAGAAGTAATTTGGAGCATCACTAAAAAGCAGTGAAAATCACTGCTTTTTTATCTTTTATAATCTCCATAAGATAATACTTTTACAGTTATGCTGGAAATTTTTCTTTATCTACAAAGTCAATGTATTTCACATATTGTAGCTGTATACCATATACCCCCAAGAAATTGTCATTGTATTTGCTATATCTTTATCTTTTACTATAAGATAAAACTCCTCTTTTACTTAGTTTTTTCATTGATATTGCCAAATCTTCATAAAAATACATTGCAAATCATCCCCTTCTATAAGAAATTTATTCAGATTATAAATACATATTAAAAATTATATTCTATTTTTTCTCTTTTCATATTATTTAAAATTTTAATGACAGCAATTATTATAACCCAAATTTCAAGACGTCCAAATAGCATACCAAATATTTCTGTCCATAATATAATAGCTGGTGCCATTGGTGATGTTACTCCTACTGATAATCCCACTGTACCTAAGGCAGATGCAAATTCAAATAAGGAGTCTTGAAGTGAATAATTATTTAATAACATTATGGATACACCTATCACATATATAGTCATATACATAAATGCATAATTAGATATATCTTTTCTATCACTATCTTTTATATATACTTTCCCCTCAGGCTTGTATACATAATCCTCATTCACCAAATGAGGTGAAGCAAATTTACTTTTTATATTCCATATACAATTTCTACATAATATATAAACTCTATATAACTTAATTCCTCCTGCAGTAGATCCTGCTCCACCACCAATTATCATAAGTATTATCATAATAAATATGGCAAAACCATTCCAATCATTATAAGTTACCGTAGAAAACCCTGTAGTTGTAAGCGCAGATATAAGTTCAAACATAGACCTTCTAAGACCTATATATACATTTCCATATAGGTAGCTCAAAGAGAAAAATCCAACTAAAGGTACACATATACCTAAAATAAAAAACATAAATTTAATTTCTCCCAATTGAAAGAATTTCTTAAATTTACCCTTTATTAAAAGTAAATGAGCAGCAAAATTTGTTGTTCCAAGTAACATTAAAATAATAGTTACAAGCTCTATGGAAAAACTATTGTATGCTCCTATACTTTCACTTCTTACACCAAAACCTCCTGTTGATAAAGCTGCAATAGAATTATTTATAGCATCAAATAAAGGCATTCCAAAAATACAATATAACACTATACCTGATATAACATAGCCACTATATATTGATAATATCAATCTGGATGATTTTAATAAGTTAGGTAGTAAATTATCTAAATGACCTTCGCAATTATATAAACTCATTCCAAAAGTTGCAGAAAGAGCTGATACCATTACAAGTACAATCCCCACGCCTCCAAAAAAGTTCATTATACTCCTGTGAATCAGATAAATTTTAGGACAATTATCCACATCTACCACAGAAAGACCAGTAGTTGTCCATCCACTGACAGCTTCAAAAATACTTTGAGTAAAATTTAGCATATCACTTAAGTAAAAAGGCATGGCTGATATAAATATAGCTAATATCCATGTTAAAGTTACTATTACAGCATCTTCTCCCACTGATAATTTTTTATTTTTATTAATCGGAATAAGTTTTTTAATTATTAACCCTAAAATCATGGAAAGTACTCCTGGGATAAAGAAATACTTTCCATAAATAAATTCTTCAGGATATGCAACTAAAACTAATAATGGAATTAAGTTTATAACACCTATTATAATTAAAAATACACCTATATAAGATATAATTATATTATTTGATAATTTGCTTTTCATTTTATGCACCTCTAACCACATTGTTCAAAATTGTATTTTGTAAATTAGGTGGTGACAATATAATAAGCTTATCATGAGGTAATATTTTTGTATTCCCATTTGGGATTATACTTTGTTTGCCTCTAATAATACATCCTATAATAGCATCTTGTGAAAATTCTATATCTTTTAGTAACTTATTACTTATATGGTACTTTTCTTTTACTACTACTTCAATTATAGATATTGATCCATCTTCAATAGGCATAAAATTATAAATTTCATTTACTGTTGTAACTTGTTCAATCATCTCTGCTACAACATAAGTTGCGCTTATGGCTGTATCTATACCTAATTTTTTGAAAACTTCCACATTTTTGGGATTGCAAACTGTAGCAAAAGCTTTTTTTATACCATATACTTTCTTCGCAAGTTGGCATATAACTAAATTATCACTATCGCTGCTTGTCATTGCAATAACAACATTATTTTTATTTATCTTTGCTTCTTCTAATATATAAGGTTTACTACCATCACCACAAATTACTGTTACATCATATTTTCTTGATATATTTTTGCAATAATCATAATCATCATGTATAAAAGTTATATTATGAGATTTATTACTTAATGAATTTAATAAATATTCTGTAGTATCTCTTCCACCAACAATTAATATATTCATTTTCTTATCTCCTCATTAATTTTTCTTTATATTACCTTTCTATCTTCTATATACTGTGTTTTCATTTTTCCGAGTAATTTTTCAAATTCATTAATAGTTAATTTAGTTGGATAAATTATATTTATATCAAAATCCTTGTATACAATTTCTTTTTCTGTATCATATAATCTACTCACTACATTTTCCACGTTAAAAATTTCCTTTCCAATTTCTGAAATCATTATATTTGTATTATCATTATTTGTGGCACAAACTAAAGTATCTGCTTTTTTTATTCCTGCTTCAACTAAAACTTCCACGTCTGTAGCATTTCCTTCTATTTTGAATCCACTATAATCCCTTGATATTTTTCTAAAGTTACTTTTATCTATATCAATAATAACCACTTCATAATCCTTCGATGATAGAATTGATGCTATATTAGCACCAAATCTACTACAACCAGCAATTATAATATAATTATTTTTTTTCATTTTCATTATCTCCTTGTTTTTGTTATTGTAATGAGTATATTTTAACAAAGAGGTTATAAATTTTGTATTAAGATATAATAAAGGATATAAAGATTGTGTTAAGATTTTCTTTATATTACTAAAAAAGTATAAAAATTTACTTCGCTTAAGCTCTACGTAAATACTACACTTTAATCCCATGAGTGGTCACCTTAACTTTTATGTGAGCAATGATTTCACAAAAAAAAGAAGCCTTTAAGCTTCTTTTATTCATCAACTAGACGATATCCAATTCCCATTTCTGTAATTATATATTCTGGTTGTGCTGGGTCTTTTTCAATTTTTCTTCTTATACTTGCCATAAAAACCCTTAAGGATTGTGTTTCATTTTCCAAGTATGTTCCCCAAATCTCTTTTATTATAAATTTGTGAGTTAAAACTCTTCCACTATACTTACTCATAAGTACTATTATTTTATACTCAATTGGGGTAAGGTGAATATTTTCTCCTCTTACAAACACTTTTCGTTTTTCATAATCTATCTCCAAATCCCTAAGTTTAAATAAGGTTTTTTCTTCAATAGTATTATTGGTAGTAAAAGCATTTCTCAGACCTACTCTAACTCTAGCCAATAATTCTGAAATGCTAAAAGGTTTTGTTAAATAATCATCAGCTCCCATATCTAGTGCCTCAACCTTATCTCTTTCTCTGCCTCTTGCTGATACTACAATTATTTTTGCCTTTGTATTTTCTCTAATTTGTTTTATTACATCTATTCCATCCATATCAGGTAAACCTAAATCAAGAATTATTATATCTGGATTTGCAGAATATACAAGTGATATGGCATTACTTCCTAAATTTGTATCTATACATTTATAGTTTTGAGCTTCCAACGATACTTTTATAAACTTACTAATGGGATTATCATCTTCCACGACTAAAATTAATGGTTTTATCTCCATTTATGCCTCTCTTTCTATAGGTATGGAAAAGCTAAAAGTTGCTCCTCCTAACTCATTATTAAATACTTTGATTGTCCCTCCATGTGCCTCTACAATGGATTTACATATTGCTAGTCCTAAGCCAACGCCTCTTTGTTCATTTCCCGAACCTCTATTTTTTGTGAAAAATCTTTGAAAAATATTATCCAAATCTTCTTTTAATATTCCATTTCCATTATCTTTAACCTGAAATATTACTTTATCTTTTTCTTTTTCAATAATAATTTGTATTTCACAACCCTTAGGTGTATATCTAACACCATTTTGAATTAAGTTTACTAATACTTGCTCTATAAGCAAACCATCAATATCTATTAAAATAATCTCTTCTGGTAAAAACAATTTGATCTCATGATCATTGGAATATTTTTTTACCTTAGATATGGACTCCACAACTATTTCATCTAAAACTTCCATGTTTTTATTAATTTTTAATCTACCTTCATCTATCCTAGTCATACTAAGGATATTTTCAAAAGACTGACTAAGCCACACTGTATCATCATAAATATTTTTAAGTAAATCTTTTTTAATATTAGTTTCAAGTAAATCATAATTATCCATTATGGTAGAAACTGAACCTAATATGCTAGCAAGAGGGGTTCTTAAATCATGAGAAATTGATCTTAATAAATTTCCTCTAAGTCTTTCACTTTCAGCTTCTAAATTTACTAATCGGTTTTTTTCATATAATTCTTCTCTTTGTATAGCAAGGGCAAGCTGCGCACATATTGACTGTAACACCATACTTTCACTACTTTCTGTAGTTAATTTATCATCATAATATATACCTACTACACCTATTACCTTCTCATCATTTTTTATGGGATAGTAAGATGAATTTAGTTCCTCATAATAAGGTGTACCCTTGCCTACTACTTTACCTATTTCATAAGTATATTTTATTGCTTTTTTATCTAAACAACTTGAAAAAGTATATTTTAATTCCTCATCCTTTAAACTGTAAATATATTGTTCTTCATTACCATCATTTATAAGAATTATAATATCTTTTTTTAAAATTTCCACCAAACTTTCACCAGAAAAATCTAATACTTGCTTTTTATTTCTTGCACCTAAAAGTTTTTTATTACTTATATATAATTCTTCTATTGTTTTCTCCCTTAAGCTACAAGACTCTGCTTCCTTTTTCACTCTAGATGTAAGCGTACTAGTAATTAAGGCTGTAATTAGCATTATTAAAAATGTTATAGGATAATCTGCTCTATCTGCCATTAGTGTGTAGTACGGCTCTGTAAAAAAGAAATTAAATGAAAGAACACTTATTATGGACGCAAGTATTCCATAAACATATCCATTTGTAATACTGGATGTAAATAGTACTCCCAAAATATAAACTAAAATTATTGTTGCCTCATTTAAGTTTATATTCCAAAATACAAAGGATATAATAATATCTAGTATCATAATAATTATAGTTCTAAAAAAATCATCTCTATAAGTTTTAAGTTTCATAAAATTTCCCTCATACTAATTTTATCTTATTCTTCTATTATAAAATATTTCGGTGAAAATTTCTTCTATCAACTTATTTCTTCTCCATAATCTATATATTTGTCACTACATATATATCTAAAAGTTCCTAATCTTTCAAGGTTTTTTATTGGAGCAATAAAATCCGGTTCCAAATCACAAGCAACTCTATAATGCTTTCTTGCTCTATTAAAATCTCCATGCTTTTCATAATATATTCCCAATAGATTATGAATTTTTCCAGAAGATAAATCTTCGACCATTGCCTCTTTAATATTATTAATAGCTGCATCATAATCATTCATTTTTAAATAATAAATAACTTTATCAATTTTATTATTAATACTACTATTCTTTTGACATGCTTTAATCATATTACTCAACTCCTATTTTTATAATATATTACTATTATATTTATATTTTAGTTAAGTTCATATTAAGTTTTTTATAATCGTATAAAGATTTTGTGAAGATTAAAGACTCCTTTAATATAAAAAAGCAGCAATAATTAAATTGCTGTTTTGTAGACTATAATTTTTTTTCTTTAAATCCACCACCTTTTACTTCATCAATATTATTAATTGAGACGAAAGCATTTTTATCTTCTTTATATATTATTTCTTTTATTTTAGCAACTTGACTAGATGCAACTACACAATATATCATTTTCTTGTTCACTTTTGAGTAAGCACCTTGTGCATCTAAGAAAGTTACACCTTTACCTGTGGTCTTCATTATATTACTCGCTATCTCACCATATTTTTCTGATATAAGCAAAATCAACTTTTGTTTATTAAAAATATCCTTTGCCTTTTCTATTGATATAGATGTTAAATACATGGAAATTAATGTATACATTGCTTTAAGTCCACCAAATAACACTCCACCCACACATATAATAAAAAAGTTTATTACTAGTGATGCATTCTTTATGGATATATCGTATTTAATTTTTAGAGCTGCCATTACAATATCCAAGCCTCCAACAGATGAGTTTGCTTTAAATATTAATCCAACTCCAACACCAATTAGAATACCTCCAAAAATACTTTGAATCATTAGGTCATCTATCCTTATATATTTATAAAGATTTTCTGAAATTCCTAAAGCAAAAGAATAAATAAACATATTTATAATACTTGTAAAAAAGAACTCTTTATCCACATACTTTTTACAAATAATAAAAATTGGAATATTCATTACTATTATGGCTATACCTTGATTAATTCCAAATAATTTATTTAGTATGACTACTATTCCTGCAAGACCACTACTAAGCAGGTCTGCTGGTGCTAAAAATCCATTGATTCCTATGGCAGATATTATTATTCCTATAATTATTAATAATTGCTTTCCGACTTTACTTTCTAAAAAATCCACCTGTCACTCCCCCTTTTTTTACATATATTCCCAATTACTATTCTATCTAATTTCTTATTATAATGGATAAGAATTATGTATAATGATTTTTTTAGATAAAAGCTTTACTTTTCACCAACCACATCCTCTAATTTGGCCTCATATTGTTAAAGCATTTTCATTTAAATTTAGTAGTATAATAAAAAAGCTGCTTATATTAATAATAAACAGCTTTTTATATATTTTATGTTTGATATACAGACATTAATATAATAAGTGACT
>OIFU01000463.1_pt1 | contig 18121 bp, 17 predicted proteins | sample 1582141 | NCBI WGS metagenome assembly OIFU01 (sample SAMN07501047, study PRJEB24779) | human gut metagenome | isolation source: stool | host: human infant | place: USA: Pittsburgh, PA
TGCGAATTGTTTTTTCATAATGAATTCCTTCTTTCTTATAAATAAGAATTTATATTATCAGAAGACATTCACTGTATAAGTGGTATAACTATGAAAGATATATTAGGAGTGTCCACGTTTCCTCGACTATATTATCTATCACAGCCTCACCTCTTTATTAGTGGTGCCTTACTGTGATTAGAATATATCACCGTCTAATTTTTTTGTAAAGCATTTTATAAAACTAAATTTGATGAAATTTCATTCATGAATAAAAATAAGTTTAAAAACGTAGATTTTATCTATATTTTTCAAAATTAAATTTTACGCAATTTCATTTTATTTCTCAAAAATTCACATAATTAAGATATAAATTCCATTATTATTAATCAATTTTATTAATTAACAATAATAGTTTTAGTATATTTTTCTAATATATTAGGATGAAAATATATCCTTATAAACATTAACTAAAGAAAATATCAATTATTAACTAAAAAAGCCTCTCTATAGTGTTCAACACTATAGAGAGGCTTTAAAAGCATTAAATTGCATAGGATACAAAACCTAGGACGTGATCAACTGGAACTGGACCAATAAAACGACTATCACTAGAATGATTTCGGTTATCCCCCATCACAAATACATAACCTTCAGGAACTGTAACAGATGTGGAACGTGTATAATTCATTATTGTATCTTTTGTATATGGTTCTTGTAATTGCTCACCATTACGCCATACATGACCATCTTTAAATTCTAATACATCACCAGGACGACCAATAACGCGCTTTACCCATACATCATTTGTTTGAGCTGCTTTATTAAAGACAGATACATAGTTCATTAATGGTTCTTCTACATCATCCACCCACGTACGAGCGCGATTAACACGACTATCAATGATTACGATTTGTCCATAATTTGGCATTTCATTCATAATATGGTGCCATTTCGTTACAATTAAATATTGGCCATTGTGTAGTGTATCCTCCATTGATTCACCAGATACACGTGTTGGTTGAATCAAGAAAATATGAATTACCATGGCAATAATTAATGCCAATACAATGGCATAAATCCAATCTAATATTTCTTTTACTATTTTATTACTCATATTAACCCCTTAATGACCGTTCTTTGTAAATCTACCACCAAATACATCATGTACATCTTGAATCGTAATAAATGCCGATGGATCTACTTCATAAACAGTATTTTTTAATCTCATAATTTCAAGTCTTGTTACTACGGAATACAAAACATGCTTAGGTTGCTTTAAATAGCCCCCTTCACCATACATAATTGTAACACCACGGTTGAGATTCGCGTTTAATGCATCTGCAATATTCTTAGAATTCTCTGCATCGGTAATAATCATTACCCCTTTAGATTCATCAAGACCTGTAATTGTAATATCAATCATCTTATAAGCAATGAAATAAGCGATTAAGGAGTACATAGCACTATTCCAACTATATACAAAACCTGCTGCACCAAGAATTACCAGATTCATGGCCATTACGATTTCCCCAACAGAGAAAGTAGAGCGTCTATCAAAAATGATGGCTACAATTTCAGAACCATCTAGCGAACCACCATTACGTATAATGAGTCCTACCCCAATGCCTAAGATGATACCACCAAAGATAGACCCTAGAAACGGGTCTGACGTAATCGGTGTAAAATCATGGGCAAAGGTTGAAAAAATAGCCATCCATACGATAGAAAATAGTGTAGAGAATGTAAAATTTTTACCGTTAGCTCTATAGCCAATATATAAGAAAGGCAAGTTAAAGAGCACGACGAAAATACTAAAGGAAATTCCTGAAAGCTCTGCAGCCATCAAGGAAATACCAACTACACCGCCATCGATGATACTATTCGGTACTAAAAATAAATCTAACCCTATAGTATAAATTAAGGCCCCTAAAATCATCATTAAGCAACGCATAATAAAGTTCGACCAGTTATGCGTTAAAGTTTCATTTTTCATGCACTTCTCCTTTACCGTACAACTGCTCCATAGCATGTAATCTTTTTTCTTCTAACTCACTAGCATCCATCGTATCACCTTGTATGTCATTAACAGCTTGGCTTAGTTGTTTTGTATATCGTAAGCCAATAACAAAAGCTGTCAAATCATCTACAGGTTCAGGTGGAAATTGCATAGACGTAGGGATAATTTTACGCCATCCTGTAGGAGGATTATACTTCCAATATAATTTTCGAGCCTCTTCCGTACTATGCGATTCATCAATTAAGCTAGTCGTAATTTTATGATTTCGTCCAATTTGTTGAAGCGATGGATACAAATATTTATGATTTGTACCATTTCCACATACGATATGAACAATTCCATAGTATTCAGTTAATGTACGTTCAATTTCATTATTGAATTGTTTTGTCATAATAATTTTACGACACACCATAGTACTAGACGGTGTTAGAATTGCCACACCAGTTTTCTCATTACCTGGATCTACAGCCAAAATGTATGTAGTATCAGTCATATAACTATCCTCATTTAAAATACAGCAGTTATATTTTAACACAAAACGAAGGTCTTATGTAAAAATTTACATAAGACCTTCGTTTAAAGTATATAAAACCAAAATACTATTCTAATTAATAAGCTGGCATTTTTGCCTTATCATTAAAGGCAGGCATTTGGGTTATACGCAACTTAAGATGAACAGGACCAGATGAATATGTGTCGCCATCAACATATGCTTCTACATGAACCTTGCCATGTATAGTAGCCACACGTCGGATAGCAGTAAACAAATCATCCCCTGGTATCGTACCGATATCCCCAGATAGGGAATCTGGAATAATGCCTTTCGCTCTCGCCTTTTCATTTACTTGCTTTAAGAATTGAAGCATAGCAGATTGAGCATTAGGGCCTCCATCCATCACGGCGGAGTGGATTACTTCTCCATTTTTATAAATAAATTGTTGTGGATACACTTGGATAACTGCCACTGCAGGTTCTCCAGCAATGATATTTCCAGCAGCTACAACTTGAACGACCATTGGAGTCTTTGCACTATTAAGCTTTTGTGTAGCTACCTCAATATTTTGACGATCTACATACACAATAGCTTGACCTTGATCTTCTATACCTAGGCGTCGTAGCACCAATTTATTGGTATCATCAATAATATTTTTAATAGCTGCTTGGCTATCTTCTTCACTTAGACCAGGGCGAACAACAGCTTGTGCTAATAATTGATCAACTTGGAAAAGAATAGTTCCTTCACGCAAATGAATAATGCCATTTTGCAACTGTTCTTGTGTTGTTTGTAATTCTTTAATATGAGCTTCCATCTTAGCTCTCGTGGCCTCTAAATCAGCTAACTTTTTAGATACTTCATCATAGGAGGCTTGAAGTGTTGCTAACTCAGCCTCAGTGGCATCTTTAGCAGCTTGTGCACTAGCTAACTCAGCCTTTGTAGCTTCAACTTCACTGCGAATTTGTTCTATTTCCGCCATGCGTTCTGCTAATTCTTGCTTATTTTGCTCAAGCAATGCTTGGCCTCGAATAAGCTCTTGCGTCTTAGCAGCTACCTCATCATTAAGTTGCTTCATATCCGCTCGCAACTGATCCATCCCAAAGAGTGCTGTTCGTACACTTTGAGAGGTAATTGTTAATACACCTACCGTAGCAGCTGCAACTAACAAACCCGTTACGATAGTAACAATAATCGATGTATGCTTAGGCCTTAATCCAAAGAGGGACATGCGACGCTTACCAACTTTGGTGCCTAATTTATCCCCCATGTAGGCAATAAATCCACCCATAAGAGCGATAATAACTAATATTTTAACACCTACTAACATCGAGTCCCTCCTTTCATAAGATTACAATTATTCAATTCCAAAATATGCTATTTCGTAAGTCAAATTAATTTCTTTATATACTAGGTTACTTTGATACACGCCAATTCAAATATAGGCCAGCAATAATGCCTAATGTATCTGGAATTAATGCAGCAAATACGGTTGGCAATGCACCACCTTTACCTAATGCACCAGCAAATGTCATCACCCCATAATAAATAAAGATGATTAAAATACTGATACCAAAACCAATAGATGAGCTAGAACGTTGTTTTTGAAGGCCTAATGGAGCACCTACAAGAGCAAATACAAAGCTAGCTAAAGGAATTGTAAAGCGTTGATACATTTCCATTTCTAGTTTATTGGCATTCGTATAAGCAGCCTTATACGCTTTAATTTGATGACGCAATTCTTTGATTGTCAGTTCTTCAGGTTTACGTTGATCTTGTTGGATATCCTTTGGTGCAGACTTAATCGGTAAGGATTGCTCCTTGAACTTCATGGTACGTTCTACACCATCACCGGCGGAAATATCATAAATGATGCCGTTTTGCATCACCCAATATTGACCATTCCAAACGGCAGTATCTGCATTCTCAACCTGTTGTAGCTTGCCACCTTCACCAAATTGTTGCACCGTAATCATGCTCAACTGTTTAGTCTCTGCATTGTAGCTTTTAGCATACATCAATGTACCCAAATCATTACCATTCATCGTTTTTAAAACGATATGATTTTGTGTTTGAGGTGATGCATTTTTCATAATTTGTTCGCGTACGATTGTTTGATACATATTATTTGTACGTGGTACAACAAATTCATTAAATGCTACAGCCCCAATTGAGATAATAAGTGCGATGATGTATACCGGCATCGCTAAACGTAAAAAGCTAAGACCACCGGCACGCATAACAACAATTTCACTGGTGCTACTCAAGCGACTAAAGGTCATAAGAGAAGCCAATAACACTGACATAGGGAATGTTAAAATAACAATGCTTGGTAAAGCCAATACAAAAGCTTTCATAACCAGCAATAATGGAGCCCCATATTCAGTAATATATTGAGCAATTCTAAACAATGTGCCTGTACCAATAAAAATACTGGTAAAAGCAAATACCCCAAATAAGAATGGGCCTACAAAGGCTTTTAATATATATTTATCTAATAATCTCATAGTCCCCTCCTATAATCTAAAGTTATCCCCTAAGTAATGCTCACGAGCGATTGGGTCGTTTGCAATTTCTTCAGGGGTTCCTTCTAGGAGGATCTTACCACTACTTAAAATATAAGCCTTATCTACAATCCCCAATGTTTCACGCACATTGTGGTCTGTAATCAAGATACCTATACCACGATTTTTAACATGCAAAATAATTTGTTGAATGTCAGCAACCGCTATAGGGTCTACGCCAGCAAAAGGTTCATCGAGAAGAATAAAGTTTGGCTCCAGTGCTAAACAACGAGCGATTTCTACACGGCGGCGTTCACCACCGGATAGCTGCATTCCCAATCGATCACGGACATGACCAATATGGAATTCTTCAATAAGAGATTCTACAATTGCCTCAATCTCATCAGATTTCTTTGATGTAGTTTGAAGCATCGCCCGAATATTATCTTCAACAGTCATGGATCGAAAGATTGATGCTTCCTGTGGGAGATACCCAATACCTTCAGCAGCACGTTTATACATTGGAATATTCGTAATATCCTTGCCATCAACGGTAATGATACCAGAACTAGGTCGTTCAATGCCTACAATCATATAGAATGATGTAGTTTTCCCTGCCCCATTAGGACCTAGGAGCCCAACGACTTGCCCCTTATCAACGCGTAAACTAACCCCGTCTACAACATTGCGACCGCTAAAGGTTTTGACTAAGTTTTTGGTTTCTATATACATATTTAATCCTTATTGATTTGGAACAATGATAAGTGTACTACGACCACCTAATGTCTCAGCAGAATCATCAGCTAAACGAATTTTAAGCTCTGGTGCATTAAGTACATTGCCGTTTTGAACAGCATGAGCAGAACCAGATAAAAGTACAACCCCATCATTTTGATTTGGTGTTTGTGTGTAGGTAGCGCGTTCAGCAGAGCCAGAAACATTTCGTTCTGGATTAGAGAATGTTACATCCCCTTGTGCTACTGCGCGAATTTCTTTTAGCCACCCTTCAACTTGATTACCTGTCAACGTTGTACCTTCTGCAATCAAACGAGCATTGCCAGATACAAGGCCATATTCTGTATCTGTATTGTATTCAACTTTATCGCCAAAAATTTGACGATCGCTACGTTGTAAATGAACACCACCATTAGCAGTGAATTTATTATTATTGTAACTGTGCACTGATTGTGCAGACATGGCCATATCAGAACCAATCATAGATACGCCGCCATCAAGATTTGCTTCTTGAGTTTTTGTATTGTACCAACCATTGGCACCAGTCATCGTTTTATCAGCTTGAGTAATTACCACATTACCTTTTGCATCAGCAATTCCCGTATTGCCATCATAAGATAATGTATCTGCGCTAATAGTCAAAGGATCATTTGCGGCCCAAGCTGTAACAGATGCTGTCATAAGCATAGCCAAAATAGCCATACCAATCTGTTTTTTCTTATTCATTATATTTCCTCGCATTACTTCTTCGTTAACTTTGCATTACCAATAGCTTTAATTTTCTTCAAGGACATATTGCCTTCAAGTTTATCACCAGTTAATGTTATATCTTTACCGTTATAGGTAAAGGCAGATTTAGATGTCAACGTTTTCGTCTTATTATCAAAGTGAAGTGCATCAGTTTTAAACTCAGCTCCATCAGTATTTGTGGCTGTAACACCTTGGTCAATATCAAGGGAGTTGCGATCACCAGTCAATACAGCATGAGGTGCTGTAATTGTTGTAGTTACATCATCTTGATAGAAAAGACCTTTTAAATTAGTCAGGACAATAGCTTTTGTACGGGGATCATATTCAATCTTTTCAGCTGATAATGCCCACACTAATTTGCCATCTTTTTCCTCTTGTAAGTCAGCCCCTTGGAAGTTAACTAGTTGTCCATTCTGATTTTGAGTGGAACCAACATCACCAGAGTCTTTCATAATATATACGATAAGACCAATCAGAGCCAACACTATGGCGGCCACTATGGCAATTAATTTTTTATTGTTTTTCATGTGCCCTCTCCCGTGCAGCTACCTTCTTATCATAATCAATAATTTGATCCATCTTAGTCATCCAGCGATGTTGGAACCATAGCCACTCATCTGGATGCTCACGAATAAAGTCTTCTGTAACACGTACACATTCCTCAGTTAGACGATACATATCTGTATCTTCATCACCTGTATCAATATAATGTAAGGCTGGTAGGATGTGAACAATATGACCACCTTCAGGTTTTCGAGATGCAAAAATTGGAACTACGGGAGAACCAAATTTTTTTGCAAATGTAGCTGGCCCAATAACCGCTGAGGAATCTTGACCTAAAAATGGAACAGGCAAACCATGTATATATCCATCTTGATCGGCTAAGAATCCAAGTAATTTTTTCTTTTTTAAAGCCTTAGCAGCAGAAACGATTTCATTACCACCACTAGCAAACACATCAAGACCTACCATCTCGCGATATTCATTCATGAGACGTGTAAATTGAGCATTAGGTTGTTTCTTAACAATAGTAGTGGACGGATAACCATGAGCCGCCATAGCTGCGCCCATCCATTCCCAGTTTCCTACATGTCCAGTAAGAACGATAACACCTTTATCTTCAGCAATGGCTTCTTCCAAATGTTCGACACCACGCATTTCAATATGTTTATCGATAAAGGATTTTGTTAGGTTTGGCATGTATAATACTTCCATAACACTACGACCAAGATTTTTAAACAGCTTATCAATGAGTTGTTCTGCCTCTTGATCATTCATATTCATGCCAATTTTGATATTTTTAATACCTCTAAGCTTTTGCTTCTTCGCTATTAGCCCATATACAGGACCTAAACTAGCTCCTATGAGCAAAATGAGTTTGTACGGCAGTCGACAAACAAGCCAGCTAATGCCTTTAACTAAATGGTATTGCCATTCGTTATTCATTCTGCCCACCTCCTTATTGTCCATGAGCATGGGCCTCTCGTGCATAGTCTGCTACAACAGTTTCCCATAGACCTTGATTTTTCAAGATATATTCTACAGCCTCTCTAACGGCACCATGGCCTCCATTGACAGTAGATATAAATTTAGCTAATTCTTTGACCTCTGGTACCGCATTGTTGGGTGCCATTGGTAAACCTACGATTTGGAGTGCCCCTAAATCGTTTAGGTCATCCCCCATGTAAGCAATCTCTTCTAAATTGATTTGATGCTCTTTACAAAGGGTTCTTAATGCTTCTGTCTTATTGGCATGCCCCATAAGCAATGCATCAAAATGAAGCTCCTTAGCACGTCGCTCAACCATAGGAGATATCCGTGCTGTGATGATGGCAAGCTTAAGTCCTACTTTTCGAGCGGCCGTTAATCCTAGGCCATCTTTTACAGAGAAAGACTTAAGCTCTTCCCCACTTGATGTATAGATTAGAGTACCATCAGATAGCACGCCATCAACATCAAGAACAATCCATTGAATATTCATTATACAATGCCTCTACGCAATAAATCCGTAATGTGAACAATGCCTAGACATTTGTTTTCTGCATCTACAACTGGCAACACAGTAATAGGGCGCGGTTGATTTTTCTCCATTAAATGGAGAGCTTCAGCCGCTAATTTATCCTTTGTAATTGTACGTGGCATAGATGTCATCATATCCTCTACAGGCCATTCTAGGAAATTACTGCCTGAATCTAGGCCTCGACGGACATCACCATCAGTGACAAGTCCTAACAAATGACCATCTTCGTCAATAACATTTGTAGCGCCTAAACCTTTTTCGGTCATTACAAAGAGTGCATCTCGAACTGTTGCACCTTTGAATACCGTTGGATTATCTTCACCACCATGCATAATGTTTTCTACAGTCAACAATAATTTACGACCAAGAGAACCACCTGGATGGAATACGGCGAAGTTTTCCGGTGTAAAGTGATGTCGTTCTAATAAGCATACTGCTAAGGCATCACCTAATGCTAAAGCAACAGTAGTACTTGTAGTTGGCGCTAACCCCAATGGGCAAGCTTCACGTTCTACTTCAGCTAGCAATACAATATCAGAATTCTTAGCTAATGTAGATTCTGGTTTACCTACAACGCATATTAATTTAGCACCAATACGACGTAAGGATGGTAAGATACTGATGATTTCGCCTGTTTCACCACTATTGGAGAATGCTAATACTACATCATCTTCTGTAATCATACCTAAATCGCCATGCACACCTTCGCCAGGATGCATGAAGAGTGCTGGTGTACCAGTACTAGCCAAAGTAGCCGCAATTTTACGACCAATATGACCAGATTTCCCCATTCCAGTACATACTACACGGCCCTTACAAGCCAAAACCATATTTACAGCATTTACAAAATTGTGATCCAAACGAGAACTTAATTCTTCAATAGCACGTGCTTCCTCATGAAGTACCTGTGCTGCTTGTTCTAAAATAGTCACAAATAACCGCCCCTAACCTTTTACGATTTTATCAATAGCTACTAAATCTTTTAGCAACGCTTCAAAATTATCTAAGTATAACATGTTTGGACCATCGGACAATGCTTCCTCTGGATTATCATGTACTTCAAAGAATAGACCATCTACACCACTAGCAACAGCAGCACGAGCCAAGTTTGGAACAAACTCGCGATTGCCACTAGATTTAGTACCTGCACCACCAGGTAATTGAACACTATGTGTAGCATCAAAGACTACTGGATAGTCGAAAGAGCGCATAATAGGGAAAGATCTCATATCTACAACGAGATTATTATAGCCAAAGCTAAATCCACGTTCTGTAAGCATAAGATTCTCATTACCGGTTTCTTTCATTTTATTTAGGACATTTTCCATATCCTTAGGTGCCATAAATTGACCTTTTTTTACATTTACGCACTTACCAGTTTTAGCAGCACCGTATACAAGGTCAGTTTGACGACATAAAAATGCTGGAATTTGTAAAACGTCCAATACCTCTGCAGCTGGTTCGATTTGCTCAATGGAGTGAATATCACTTACCACAGGTACATTAAGTTCCTTTTTAATAGAAGCAAGGATTTTTAGACCTTCTTCAAGGCCTGGGCCACGGAAGGAACCATAACTAGAACGATTGGCCTTATCAAAAGAAGCTTTAAAGATATATGGAACACCTAAGCGTTCACAAATTTCTTTTGCGCGTTTCCCAATAGCCAATGTACGGTCATAATCTTCAATAACACATGGACCAGCAAGGACGAAAAGGCCTTTGCCGCCACCAACTGTAATATCTTTAATTTGAACTGTTTTCATTTATTTCTCCTCTTGCTCGTAAATTGCATTTACACGAGCTAAGTCTTCCGGTGTATCAACACCGATAAATCGTTTATCTGTAAGAATAACACGAATCGTATAACCATTTTCAAGAGCACGCAATTGCTCTAATGATTCGGTTTGCTCCGCTGGTGTTGGTTCCATTTTTGCATAGTTTAACAAGAAATCTCTACGATATGCATAGATACCAATATGTTTTAATGGGGCGCATACAAAATCATGGCGTGGATATGGGATTAAGGATCTAGAAAAATACATCGCATCATTGCGATTATTTAAAATAACCTTTACCGCTGATGGCTCATCATATTCCTCCTCCAATAAAGGAGTCGCTACAGTTGCCATCTGTAAGTTTGGATCGTCTTCAAAAAGTTGCGCCAAGTCATCAATAAGTTTTGGCTCAATCATAGGTTCATCACCTTGGACATTAATGATGACATCTAAGTCTGTATAATGACTAGCAACCTCTGCCAAGCGATCAGTGCCTGTAGGGTGATTAGGATCTGTCATCATAACAGCTCCTCCAAAGTTTTGAACTGCAGAATATACACGATCATCATCGGTAGCAACAATGGTACACTCCGTTTTTGTCGCTTGAGATACTCTTGCATAAACCCGTTCAATCATTGGCTTACCTGCAATATCCGCCAATGGTTTACCTGGTAATCTTGTAGAACCATAACGAGCAGGAATAACGCATCCAAACTTCACAATAAAACCCCATTTCTGTTATTTGTGTATCTTATTATTATACACTAAATCTCTAAATTTTCTATGAATTCTTGCTTTCCAGAGACAAACTCAATCCCTATGGATAGCACGAGAATAGGTATTTTCAAGTCTTCAATTGCATGCAATTGACTTAACTTCACCGCATCTTTTTCAGTAATACAAATAGCGTCTGCCTGATGAGCAAATGCCTCTTTCCAAATATCTACAACATCATCATTTTCAAAATTATGATGATCACCAAAAGGCATTGTATGGACGACATTGTATCCACAATCGGTCAATGTTTGTGTAAAAGATTGAGGATTTCCAATCCCACTAACCGCCATAACTCGATGAAATTCATACGTATCAACAGGAGAACCCTCTCCCCCATTAGCCCACTCATCTAATGTATACATACATTGAGGCTTGTGAATCGTTTCATAAACAGGTATATTAGGCAACATATGCGCTAAGCGCTTACGAATCCCAGAAACAACACCAGGCGCCACTTGATCAACCTTGGTCAGTATAATTATATTAGCTCGTTGTAAACCACTAAGCGGTTCGCGTAGTAAACCTCTAGGCAATACATGGTCATAACCAAATGGATTAGACGCATCAATGAGAACGATATCAATATCTCGGGCTAATGCACGATGTTGAAAACCATCATCCATAACTAAACAATCTGCTCCGAGCTCATCTATAGCTATTTTTGCCGATAGAGCCCGTTCGCGACCGATGATTACATTGGACTTTTGTAATACCTTAGCCAATAGCCAAGCTTCATCACCACTGATAGATGGCTCTACTAACATTGCTCCATCTTTGGAAATAATTATATTTTTCTTGTTATCTTCAGCTCGATAGCCACGGCTAAGCACTGTAGGATGAAGACCTTTTTGGGCGAGTACATCACATATAAATCTCACCATTGGCGTTTTACCAGTACCACCAGCGGTAATGTTACCAACACTAATAACAGGTACAGTAACTCTAGTAACACCTTTTCCCGCATCAAAGCGAGCATTTCGTAATGATACAGCCTTTTCGTAACCTTTACTTAGAAAGCCTAAGCTAGAACGAGCTATATCACCTAGTATGGATTGATTTTCACCACTAACAATGGATTTGAATAATGATTCCCCACTCATAGGTGACTCCTCCTATTATGTAACATCATAGATGAATGTAATAAATCATATCGATCTTATGGAATAATATGGTGTTTTTCAAAGAGTTGGCGTAATTCTTGTGTATTGCGTTGTGTTGCGCCGCGATTTTCTCGAATAATATCAAGGCAGTTTTGCCCCATTTCCATCGCCAAACCCTTATCTTTACATAAGCGCAATACCATAGCAGTTAACTCTTTGCCATTCTTCACTTGCTCACAAGCATGACGAGAGTTTAATAAGCCAAAAATTTCTTTGAAATTAAACATATATGGTCCCACAAGAATTGGTTTCCCATGTGCGGCAGGCTCGAGAATATTATGGCCCCCATTCTTAACAAGAGAACCGCCCACAAAAATGATATCCCCTAAACTATATAAACGACCAAGTTCACCGATAGTATCTAAAATAACTACAGGTATTCCTTCATGAACTGGCTCCATCATATCACTACGACAAATAGCATTCAATTCATAACGTTTCGCTAGCGTTTGAACATCATGACCACGATATATCTCACGAGGTGCAATTAACAAACGAGCTTGAGGATATTCTTGTAAGACTTGTTTAAAGGTCGCAAAGATTGTTTCTTCCTCACCCTTATGTGTACTACCAGCAATGATGATTGGATGATTATTACCAAAGCCAAACTCTTCAAGAAGAGATTGTTTTTCTTCAGCTGATACAGTGGCATACGTTTGGTCATATTTCATATTACCTGTTACGGTAATATCAGCTGTTTGGGCACCTAGCACTTCAATATGTGCTGCATCAAATTTTGATTGCATACAGAAACGATCAATGGAACGCAACATTTCTTTTGTGAATGCACTAATATATTTATAGCGTTTCATACTACGATCAGAAATACGACCATTAACCATCATCACAGGAATATTTTCTGATTGAGCGATACGCAAGAAGTTAGGCCAAATTTCTGTTTCTACAAGCAAGATAGCAATTGGCTTAATAATATGCAAAATCTTACGTGTCAAATACGGCAAATCAAGAGGGAAGAAAATAATTCCTTCTGCCTCAGGAATAATGCGATGGGCCATTGCATGGCCTGTAGCAGTTACAACAGATACTACAACAACCGCTTCTGGAAATTCCTTTTTTACCTCTTTTACCAATGGACTAGTAGCTACAATTTCCCCTACAGAAGCAGCATGAATCCAAATAGCACGACGTCCTTCAATTTTCTTTAATAGTGAGGCTGGCATATAGCCTGCACTTTGTTTGATACGCTCATAAAATCCATCTTCAAAAGCAAGGCGGTATAAAATAACCGGAATCAAGCCAATCCAATAAAATATGAGCAATACGTTATATATCCAGTACATGGTTATCCTTTGTTGGAGAATTGAACGGAATAGAGATGATTGTACAATCCGCCATCAATAGCTAATAGCTCTTGGTGAGTCCCCTGCTCTACCAAGTGGCCTTGATTTAGTACAACAATTTGATGAGCATTTTGAACTGTGCTCAATCGATGGGCAATAACAAATGCAGTACGCCCTTTCATAAGACGATCTAACGCCTCTTGTACAAGCTTTTCACTCTCAGTATCTAATGCAGATGTCGCTTCATCAAGAATTAGAATACGAGGATCTTTCAAAATAGCACGTGCAATAGCTACACGTTGACGTTGACCGCCAGATAAGGAGCTACCGCGTTCGCCAACAATTGTATCGAGACCATCAGGCATCTTTTCCACAAACTCAAGCACATTAGCAGCCTTAGCCGCTTTATATACTTCTTCATCAGTGGCATCTAATCGACCATATAAGATATTTTCTTTAATTGTGGCATTAAACAATACGGTTTCTTGTGGTACAAGACCAATTTGTTCACGTAACGATTTAAATGTAACGTCTTTTACATCATAACCATCTATCGTGATAGCACCACCGGTTACATCGTAAAAACGAGGTAACAAATTCGCAAGAGTGGTTTTACCAGCTCCAGATGGACCAACAAGAGCTACGCTTTCACCAGCCTTAACAGACAAGGTAAAATTTTCAAGCGCTGTTTTTTCACCATCATAAGAGAAGGAAACATCTTTAAATTCTACATTACCTTTGATGGATGGCAATATAATAGCATCTTGTTTTTCCACAACATCAGTTTTAGTATCTAAGATTTCAAATACACGATCAGCTGCAGCCAATGCTTTTTGGATATTGCCGTACACTTGGCTTAAACGTTTAACAGGGTTAGACAAGTTGATTGCATAAATTAAGAATGCAATTAAAGAGCCTGCTGTAATAGTTCCTGTTACTACAGAATAGCCACCATACCAAAGAATAACTGCCACTGCAATAGCCGCAGAAAACTCAACCATTGGGCTTAGTAAACTAGTCAACTTAGTAGCTTTAATAACAGCTTTAAAGTTACGATCGTTTTCATCTTCAAAACGCTTGCGTTCAAAATCTTCACGGGCAAAAGATTTTACTACTCGAATAGCGCTGATAACCTCTTGTAAAAGTGCCGTAATATCTGCTACACGACCTTGTACATCATGCCCCGCTACACGAAGCTTTTTACCAAATACATTGATAATCACAAGCACTACAGGAACCGTAATGAAGGTAACAAGTGTCAATTTCCAATCAATGAGAAGCATAGACACGAGAGAACCTATCAGTGTTACAGATTCTGTAATAAAGGAAATTAAGTTATCCACTACAGCAGACTGAAGCGCAGCAACGTCATTTGTAAGATTACTCATGATAACGCCTGTTTTACGGCGATCAAAATAAGATAAACTTAATCTTTGTAAATGATTAAAAATAGCCTCCCGTACATCGATGATGACACGCTGTCCAATATAGGACATATTATACGTTTGACCATAGGTAGCAAAACCACGAATTAAGAATATAAGAATGATCGCCCCTACAATGAGGTTCAACATAAACATATTCTTTTCATCTAATACTTGGTCTACTACATTTTTAATAAGCCAAGGAACTACCAAGTATGCCGCAGCCGCAACAATCATGCAGAATACGGCAAAAATCATGCGCTTATAATAAGGCTTTACAAAATATAAGAGCCTAGAATAACTATTCATTACATTTCTCCTTACCGAGGTTATATACCAGTTCTGCTACGCGCTTTACAGCACCTGGTTCACCTAATTTATGATGTACTTCACGCAATTCGCTACGCATCGCTTCATTGCGTTCCACATCAGTTAGAAGAGGTTCCACAAGGGATACAATAGCCTCAGGTGTTACTGCATCTTGTAATAACTCAGGAATTACTTCTTTGCCAGCTACAATGTTAGGCAACCCTACATGGGTCACATTAACGACCATCTTCCCAATGCCATATGTAATTGGAGATACGCGATACAACAAAATAGTTGGTAACTCCATCATAGCCGTTTCTAATGTAGCAGTACCTGAGGCGGCAAGACACACATCACAAATCTGCATCAAATCATACGTATGATCTTCTGTAATCGTCACAGGAACTTTATGAGCATCTATGAAAGTTTCTAATTCACTACGATCGATGGTGTGTGCTCGAGGCAAGAAGAATTGAATATCTTCATGGTTCGCCATCAATTGCTCGCCACTTTTTAACATCGTATCTAGTAAGGATAACACCTCTTGCTTACGGCTTCCAGGCATGAGCAGTACTTTTTTAGCCTCTTTACTAGCTCCAAAATATTCCTCAGCCTCATCTTTACTCATCGTAGGATGTACGATATCCAATAGTGGATGGCCTACAAACTCTACATCACATTTATATTTGCGATACGCGTCTGCTTCAAAAGGAAAGATAGATGCCACCTTAGTGACATACTTGCGAATTGTATTGCCACGGCTACTATGCCAGGCCCAAATCGTAGGAGCAATATAATAAAGAACAGGAATTCCCAATTCATGAGCTACAGCTGCTAGTTTCATATTAAAACCAGGGTAATCTACACAAACGAGAATATCTGGTTTTTCCTTCATCATGACGCGTTTTAAATAGGTGCGAAGTTTAAAGAATTTCGGTAGTGATTTTACAATCTCTACAATCCCAATAACGCCTAAATTTTTAATATCATATACGATTCGAACACCAGCGCGTTCCATCAAGGTACCACCCATACCAAACATATCAATCGAAGGGTCTATTTCTTTCAGTGCATTAGCAACACTGGCCGCATGAGTATCACCGGACGCTTCACCGGCGGAAAACATGACTTTCATTATGCATCCTTTCTGGAATCTACAAACTCTTGGTCAACAGCACAGATAACAATACCATGGCGGTTTGCCAAATCTAGTACATCTTGTTGTTGAACAAAAATAGTCTTTTCAGCCTCTACAGCAAGGACTTTACACCCACTATCAATCATGGACATTAATGTTTTTATCCCTACAGCAGGAACATCAAAACGAACATCTTGATTTGGCTTTTCCGTTTTAACAACAACCGCATCGCCACGGCCTAATTCACCGCCACGCAAAATACACTTATCAGTGCCCTCAATAGCTTCAATAGCCATAGCCGCTTTGTGTTTTACAACTACTGTTTGACCAATATCAAGTCCACCCATTTGCTTAGCTAGTTCAAAGCCAAAGCAAATATCTGCCCATTGTTCATCAGTAGGCTGTGTTTTTGAAAGCACCCCCACCTTTGGCATAAATGGTTTAAGGTATACAGTTTGATCTAACACTTTAAACCCTTCTCGTTCGATTTCATCTACGATAGCGAGCATGATAGTGTCATCTTTACGATTTTTAAGGCGTTTAAGAACACCTAAGGTTTTTAAATCAGGGAATGTAAGACCTTTGAAGAGAATTTCCTTAGTCACTTTACCTAACATAGTTAATTCTTCAACACCTTCTTTTTTCAAGGTTTTAAAAATCTTACCTAATTTAGCAACACCAATATCATAGAAAGCATCGGCCTCAGTCTTTAAAGCCGGGTCTACATCTGGAACTACACCGATAACGACCACCTCATGACCTAATACATGAGCAGCACGCATGAATTCTACAGGCAAAACGCCAATGCCTGCAATCAATCCTACCTTTGCCAAGACTATACCTCCTAGATGACCTATGGCCTATATATCAATTAGTGATTACAAATTTACAATACTTAATGCCTCAAAAAAGACATAATCATATACAATATATTGTACTATAAATGGGCACTTTTTACCATTAAAACACTATGTTTTATGCCTATTTCTTCAACATTTTAGAAGAATTTTTCCACGCTCTTTTTTACATTTTGTAACAGTAAAAAATATTCCAATATTTTTATCAAAATATTTTATATTTATGAGCTACTTATATAAATTTTACATTATAGTAAGAGCCTATTATTCATTGATTACATAAAGTATTTATGGACTAAAGAAAAAGACCTCGTACATTATACGAGGTCTTTTTCTTTAGTCGCGACGAGTACGCATAATACCACGATCGGCATTGCGTAAGAATCGTAATAAATTTTCAATTTCTACAGAAGAATCTAATTGCATTTCCATTTCTTCAATAGCCTTAGATAAACTAAAGCCAGAACGATAAATAATACGGAATGCTTGTTTTAAATCTCGGCGCACATCTTCTGAAATGCCTGCACGAGATAAACCAACAGAGTTAAGGCCAATAACACGCGCTGGTTGACCATCAGCAATGACATACGGTGGAATATCTTGAACCACCTTCGCCATACCGCCAACCATTGCATTGCGACCAATTTTAACAAACTGATGGATACCTGCAAGACCACCAATAACTACGCGATCTTCAACGATAGCATGACCAGCAAGGCCTGCACAGTTACTCATAATTACATTGTTGCCAACGATACAGTTATGAGCCACATGTGTGCATGCTTGAAGTAAGCAATTATTGCCTACACGTGTTTCTTCACCTTCTCCAGTAGCGCGGCTAATAGTTACGAATTCACGGATAACCGTTTCATCGCCAAT
>OIFU01000465.1_pt1 | contig 18068 bp, 20 predicted proteins | sample 1582141 | NCBI WGS metagenome assembly OIFU01 (sample SAMN07501047, study PRJEB24779) | human gut metagenome | isolation source: stool | host: human infant | place: USA: Pittsburgh, PA
GCCTTTTCCTTATCACATTTATATATTTCACTTAATTTCACTGCACACTTCGATACATTTAGAGAGTGTTCTAGCCTTCTCTCAGGTAGCATTTTTTTTAATACGTTTTCTATTTCTTTATAATTCATTTACTCAACTCCAAAATTGTATAGGCCTTTTTCTTTTATGTATGCTTCCACATTTTCAGGTATTAAATATCTAACAGATTTTCCTAAGTTCAATTGATCTCTTATATATGTGGATGATATATCCAAAGAAGGTACATATACATTTATAATTTTTGCATTATATTTATTTTCCAATTTTTCTATATAATCTTGAGCTCTAAGCAGACTTATCCCCGGTCTTGTTGCTGCTATAAAGGTGGCTAGTTTGAAATTTTCAGCTACATCTTTCCAAGCTTCTATATCACATATGGCATCTGCTCCTGTAATAAAAAATAATTCACAAGTTGGATAAGTCTTTTTTAACTCTCTCAAAGTATCTATAGTATAAGTCTTTCCAACTTTCTCAATTTCCATATCAGAAACCACAAAATTTTCATTCTTCACAGTAGCAAGCACTACCATTTCATAACGATCTTTTTTATCAGTTATATTCCAAAATTTATGAGGAGGATTACCAGAAGGTATGAAAATAACTTTATCTAAATTATATTTGCCTCTTATAAATTCCACCGTTGCTAGATGAGCATAATGTATAGGGTCAAATGTCCCTCCTAATATTCCTATTCTTAAATTATGAGCACTGTCCCTAAATTCTGCCATTTTCTCATTATTTTTCAATATAGATTCAATAACTATATCCTCAATCCTCATTATTATTCTCCTTTTTACTCCCTTTTTTCTATAACAATTAAGTTTATAATATAAAAATTCCTTTTTTAGTATATAATCATAAATATATATTTTTATTAACTAAATTATCTATATTTATACTTTAATTGTAAAATTTATTCACTATATTAATATATATAATAATTTCAATCATATAACAAGTGATTTTTAACATTTATTTAACTTTAAACATTAAATTTAATCTAAAGGAGACTGAATATGTCTGTAATAACAAAAATCGAAGCTAACAAAAAAAACCAGGATAGAGTAAATATTTATGTTGATGAAAAATTTTTCATGGCAATTTATAAAGAATTAGTATTTACTTTTAACTTAAAAAAAGGTGACAATATAGAAGAAGATAATCTTAGACAAATTTTAAAAGATGAAATGTTTTTAAAAGGTAAAAATAAAGCTTTAAATATTTTATCTAAAGCTAGTCAGTCTGAGAAAAAAATAAGAGAAAAATTATTAGATGATTTTGAAGGAGATGTTGTAGATGATATAATTGATTTTTTAAAGAAATATAATTTTATTAATGACAATGAATTGGCTTCTAAAATTGTAAATACTAATATAAATCTAAACAAATATGGAAAAAATAAAATAAAACAAAATCTTTATAATAAAGGTATTGAAAAATCTGCCATTGACGAAGCAATCTCTGAAATTGATGTAGATGCTGAATTTGAAAATGCTCTTTATTTGGCAGAAAAAAGATATGAACGAGTAAAAAATGAAGTTCCTAAAAAAGCTTATGCCAAAGTTGCCAATCACCTTGCTTATAAAGGCTTTAATTATGATATAATTAAAAGCGTATTAAATAAAATTTTTAAAAGTGATTATAATGATGATTATTAAGATATAAGTCTATATTATACTTTAGGAGGTACTATGAAAACTGTTATTGCCATACTTTGTGTACTATTATCAATTTATAATATTAAACAATTATACAAAGAAGATAGATAAAAGGAGATTATTTAATAATCTCTTTTTTAAATAAAATATATTTTATAATATATTTTGTTAAAACTATAATTAGTAATTGTTATTTTAAAATAAATATATATAAGGAGAATTTATATGATAGATTTAGTTTTGCTAGGATGTGGTGGTAATGTACCTATGCCTAATAGAAACCTTTCCTCTTTATTTATTAATTATAAAGGGAAAAAAATTTTAATAGACTGTGGCGAAGGAACTCAAGTATCAATGAGAATGAAAAATTGTGGTTTTAAAGGTATCGATTTGATTTTAATAACTCATCTTCATGGTGATCATATAATAGGTCTTATTGGTCTTCTATCTACTATGGGTAATAGTGGCAAAACTGAAGATTTAACTATTATTGGTCCTAATGGAATTATAGAAGCTATGAAGGCTATAAAAGTTCTTGTTGAATATTTACCTTATAACCTACATATAGTAGAAAATCCACAAGAAACTTTTGTACTAGAAAATCATCCTGTTTTTAAGGATTTAGAAGTCTCAACTCTAGAATTAGATCATTCTACTGAATGTTTAGGATATAGTTTATATTTTAAAAGAACTCCTAAATTTAATATGGAAAAAGCTAAATTAAATAATGTTCCTCAAGCCCTATGGAGTAGACTACAAAAGACTGATTCTGTTTTTTATGATAGAAAAATGTACACTTCAGATATGGTTTTTGGTGATAATAGAAAAGGTATTAAAATTAGTTTTGTTACAGATACTAGATTTTTACTTACTATACCTGACTTCATAGCTGACAGTGATTTATTCGTCTGTGAAGCCATGTATGGAGACGACATGGACATTTCAAAGGCTGTTAAAAACAAACATATGACTTTTACAGAGGCTGCTAGCTTAGCATCTTTGGGAAATGTCAAAAAACTACTTTTGACACACTTTAGTCCTTCTTTAGAAAATCCTAATAAATACTTAGAAAATGCTACAAGAATATTTCCAAATACTATAGTCGGAGAAGATAGGTTATCCTTATCTTTAAATTACGAAGATTAAAAATAGTGCTCAATATAATGAGCACTATTTTTATTGAATATTTTCTAATTCTAATACCTTATTTATACAAGGTTCTATTTTATGTATACCATACCTTATAGTATTATTCACCTCATATAGTCCCTAATTATACTTCCTCACCTTCTATATACTCAAGTATATCCCCTGGCTGACACTCTAAAACTTTACATATTTCATTTAGAGTTGTAAACCTAACAGCCTTAGCTCTATTATTTTTCAATATGGATAAATTAGCATTAGTAATATCTATCTTATCCGCTAAATCTTTCAGAGACATTTTTCTTTTTGCCATCATTACATCCAAGTTAACTATTATAGCCATAATTATCTCCTATACAGTAAATTCATTTTCCTCTTTTATTGTAATAGCTTGATCAAAAGCATCTGCTATTACAAAACATAAAAGACCTGCTATAAAATATATACACATGCTTGGCGTTATAAAAACTCCTGGAGCCAAATCTACAAATCTCATTCCACTAACACCATAAATTATACTAAAAACATAGTCTATGCCTAAGTTTATAAGTAATAAACAACCTATTCTTTTAAACTGCTTTACATTTGACTTTATAAATATGTTAACTTTAGAGCTACTTACTATTTCTAATAACGAAATAATCATCATAAAATATGTAATCCCTATTACAAATGCTCCAATTCCATGAACTATCGTATTTGTATCTTTAATATTATTAAAAATATATGGAATACCCATAATCACTGCCATTAAGAGAATCAATCCTAGCATGAAAAATATTACTATTAATGAAGTACTCAATACACTTTTTGTTTTTGTTGCATTTTTTAACATAATTTACACTCCCTTTTATTTTTATATTATTATAATAACAGGTCGTATATCGTTTTTCAATAAATTAATATTGAATTTTAATATATTTTTATCATAAAAGATTAATACATTAAATTTTCAACAAAGAAAAAAGAAAGGCTTAATCATCTGCCTTTCCTTATTTTTACTGTTCATCTGATTTTATTGCAATCCATGCTTTATCATACATTTTTTTTACATCTAATGGGAAATCTTTGTAAATTTCACATATATTCATTATTTCTGTAGGCATATATGCATTTGGATTATTTCTAACACTTTCTGGTTGTTCTTTTCTTGCCTCTTTGTTAGGAGTTGTATATCCTATTTCATCAGCTATTCTAAGGGCACTTTTCTTATCACTTACAAAGTTTATAAACTTTTCAGCACCTTCCACATTTTTAGCATTTTTAGGTATACATAAACTATCAATCCAGAAATTTGCACCTTCTTCAGGAACTACATAAACTAAATTTGGGTATTCGTCTTGTAAATTTAAACCTTCACCAGACCATATCATATTTATATCTGTTTCTCCTGCTGGAATCATAGTAGTACCATTATCTACACCATATAAAGGCTTAACTAATTTTCTTTGTTCTAGTAGCAATTCTTTTGCTTCGTCTATTTCTTTTTGATTAGTTGAGTTTAAAGAATAACCTAATTTTTTTAGTGCTACACCTATAGTGTCTCTATATGTATCAAACATAAATATTCTATCTTTATACTTTTCATTCCATAGTATATCCCAGCTATTCACTTCTTCTTTTACTACATCTTTATTATATATAAGCCCTACTGTTCCAAACATATATGGTACTGAGTATTTATTCCCTGGGTCTATTTCTAGGTCTAAGTATTCTTCATCCATTTGAGATATGTTAGGTATGTTATCCTTATTTATTTCTTGGATAAGCTTTTGATCTATCATCCTTGGCATCAAAGCATCTGATACTAAAACAACATCGTACTTACCTGCTCCACTTTTAATTTTCGAATACATAGCTTCCATATCATCAAAAGTTTCAATATTAACCTTAATATTATATTTTTGTTCAAATTCTTTTACTGTTTCATCGTCTATATTTTCTCCATAGTTATAGAAATTAATTTCTTGAGTGCTTTGTTTATTACTACATCCTACAAAAAAAATACCCATAATGACTATACAAATTGATAAGCTAAATAATTTAATTAGTTTCTTCATACTTCACTCCCTAACATTTTTTATTTTAATATTTAATATTCTTTTGGATTATACCATTATTTTTTTAATTAGTCTAATTTAATAAAACACACAATACCTCATAGTATAATTTATGATTTATTTGTATATCACATTCTACAATATAATCTTTTTTTCATTTTTATATCTTTACACAAAAAAAGCGAACTTAATTTAAGCTCGCCTTTTAGCAACTATTATCTTCTTTGAGATCTCTTAGTTGGTTTTCCTTTTTTAGTCATACCTTCTTCTGTTACTTTTTTAAATGAAGCTTTTTGACCTGGGAATAATATTTTTGGTTCTTTTACATTCTTTCTATATAATGTAAATTTAAAACCTATAGCTTGAACGAACTCAGCTCTTAATGCTTTACATATAGCATTCGCTGCTTCTTTAGTATCTATCCCTGCTGTTTCAAGTATAGTTACTTTAACTAATTCTCTTGAGTCAAGCATTGCATCTAATTGCTCTAAGAAACTTTCTGTTACACCCTCTTTTCCTATTTGAGTTATAGGTTTTAAAGTGTTTGCTAAAGATCTTAAATATGCTCTTTGTCTTCCGTTTAACATATTGTCACCTCTTTTATATTAAATTTTAGTCATAGAATTCAAATTCTATATCGTATATCTTAACTGTATCTCCGTCTTCAATTCCCATATCTCTAAGTTTATCAAATACACCCTCTGATTCCATAGTTTTTTGGAAGAATTGAATAGATTCCATATCTTCAAAGTTGACAGAGTACATAATTCTTCTAAGTGATTTACCTGTAACCACATATACTCCATCTTCTATTTCAACATTTAACCCTTCTTCTTCAGCTGAATCTAATTCTGGTACATATAATTCATCTTCAGAAACAAGTTCTATATCTTCAGCATCTTTTAATATTTGAGAAACATAAGATATAACATCATCTACACCTTCTCTTGTAGCTGCAGACATTTTGAATACTTTATATCCTCTTTCTTCTAAAGTTACTTTGAACTCTTCAAAGACAGATTCATCTTCAAGTATATCTATTTTATTGGCTACTACAACTTGAGGCCTTGTAGCTAATTTTTCATTGTATAATTTAAGTTCATCATTTATATTATCAAAATCTTCTAAAGCATTTCTACCTTCTAGTCCTGAAATATCAACTATATGTATTAATACTTTAGTTCTTTCTACGTGTCTTAAGAAGTCATGACCAAGTCCAACTCCTTCAGCAGCACCTTCTATAAGTCCTGGTATATCAGCTAATACAAAACTATCTCCAAACTTAGTTTGAACCACACCAAGGTTTGGTGTTAATGTTGTAAAGTGATAGTTTGCTATTTTAGGTTTAGCAGCTGTAACTACTGATAAAAATGTAGATTTACCTACGTTAGGGAATCCTAATAATCCTACATCAGCTATCATTTTAAGCTCTAATATAACCCATCTTTCTTCACCATCAGTTCCTGATTTAGCAAAGTTAGGAGCTTGTCTTACTGCGTTGGCAAAATGTTGGTTTCCTTTTCCGCCTCTTCCACCTCTTGCAACTACAGCTCTATCTCCTTCTGCTTTTAAGTCAGCTATTATTTTATTAGTAGCTTCATCTCTTATTATTGTTCCAGCTGGTACTTTTAAAACTAAGTCTTCACCATTTTTTCCAGCTTGTCTTTTTTTACTTCCATCTCCACCTGGAGTAGCTACATATTTTCTTTGGTATTTAAAGTCCATTAGTGTTCTTAAGTCGTTATCAACTTCAAATATAACACTAGCGCCTCTTCCTCCGTCTCCACCATCTGGTCCACCTGCAGGAACATATTTTTCTCTTCTAAATGATACTGCACCGTTTCCACCATTCCCAGCTTTGACAAATATTCTTGCCTTATCTATAAACAAAAGTGGCACCTCCTATTAGAATTTGCATTCTATTCAAATTCTCATTATTTAAAAAGAAAAGGAGTGTAAATACACTCCTCTCCCTTTATTATTCAGCAACTTGTACTGGATATATACTTACTTTTTTTCTTTTTTTGTCTTTTCTTTCGAATTTAACAGTACCGTCTATTAATGCGAATAAAGTGTCATCTCCACCTTTACCTACATTAGTTCCTGGATGTATTTTAGTACCTCTTTGTCTTACTATTATACTACCAGCAGTAACTAGTTGTCCGTCATATCTTTTAACACCTAATCTTTTAGCGATTGAGTCTCTACCGTTTTTAGAAGACCCTACCCCTTTTTTAGATGCTAATAATTGTAAGTTCATGTTTAACATTTGGAGTCACCCCCTACTTTTTTAAGATTTTTATATTGTTTCGATAATCCTTTTGGATTGATTTCATTGTTAATTCAAAATGTTCTAGTAATAAATCAGTTTTTTCATTTAAACTTTCTTCGTGAACTAGACATTCAATAAAACCTTCTTGGCCTATTACAGAATCAAATTTTACTTTTGCTAATCTATCTAATGAATTGATAACTCCAATTGCATTAGAAGTCACTGCTGAACAAACAATATCTTGTCCTATTGGAGCAAAATCAGCATGTCCTTTTATTGTAAAACCTTTACGTCTGAAATCGTCTGTATAATGATATTTTATCTTTATCATTTCATTAACCTATTACTAAGCGTTTATTTTTTCAACAACTATCTTAGTGTATGGTTGACGATGACCTTGTTTTCTTCTGTAGTCTTTTTTAGCTTTATACTTGTAAACTACTATTTTCTTAGCTTTTCCTTGCTCTACTACTTTAGCAGTAACAGAAGCACCTTCTACAACTGGAGCTCCAACAACTAGTTCTCCTTCTGCATTAGTACAAGCTAATACTTCGTTTAAAGTTACTTCTTCACCAGCTTGTGCTTCTAACTTTTCAACGAATAATACATCACCTTCAGCAACTTTGTATTGCTTTCCACCTGTTTTAACTATAGCGTACATTAATATACACCTCCTCGGTCTAAGAACTCGCCATCAAGGTATTTCCAAAGGAAAATTTTCACCTTTTCTGTGCGGCATTACAGTTATAAATAATACTACTTATTGAACAAAATGTCAACTAGCTTACAAAAATAATTTTATATTTTTCATAAGCCACTTCTTTATTTTCTTTTAGTAAAATGTTCATTTCATATTTTTTACTTATTTTATTAATTAGGCCCATATAATTAACTTTAATTTTGTTAATTACTGAGGGGTTAAGTTCAACTGTTATATCATTATAGCATGTATGATATTTTATTCTACTTATTTCTTTTTCCAAATCATCCATAATATAGTTTATTGATTTTGTTGATGAATTTCCATTGCAAATACCACATTCATCTAAATAGTACTCACTTATTGAATTTCTTTCTCTTCGCCTTGCTACTTCCACAAGACCTAATCTTGTGAGTCCTAATACTTCAGATTTTCTTTTATCTTTTCCTAGATAATAGTTTAAAGATCTTAATAAGTTTTCCTTATTTTTCTTTTTAACCATATCAATAAAGTCAATTATGATTATTCCACCTATATCTCTAAGTTTTAACTGTCTAGCAATTTCTATACATGCTTCTTCATTAGTTTTATATACTGTGTCTTCTCTATTAGATATTCCAGTAAACTTCCCTGTATTAACATCTATTACAGTTAAAGCTTCTGTTTTTTCTATGATTAAATAACCACCACTTTTTAACCATACTTTTTTACCAAGTGCTTTATCTATTTGACTTTGTACTTTATATAAATCAAAAATATCTTGATTCTCTATTATTTTTAGTTTGTTTAAATAATCTTTATTAATAGTTTTTAAGATATTTTTTATTTCTTCGTATTTATTATTGTTATTTACTACAATTTCTGTAACATCTTCGTTTACATTATCTTTTATGTATTTACTTGATGCATCTAACTCTTTGTATAGTAGTTTAGGTCCTATGCCTAACTTGAACTCTTTTGTAATAGAGTCATATTTTTCTTTTAATTCTATAAAATCTTTTTCTAATTCTTCTTCTCTACATCCAGCAGCTTCTGTTCTAATTATAATTCCACAATCTTTTCCCACAAGTTTTTTTACAATCTTTTTAAGTCTAAATCGTTCTTCTTCGTCTTGAAGCCTATTAGATATAGTTACTCTATCATTAGTTGGTATATAAACTAAATATCGACCTGATAGGCTCACTTCTAAATTTAACTTCGGTCCCTTTGTTCCCACTGCTTCTTTATTAATTTGAACCATAATATCCATACCAGATTTTATATTAGAATCTTTTTTTAGAGGAAGATAAGCTAGTTTTTCCATGCCTATATCTACAAAGCAGGCCTCTAAGCCTGCTTTTACATTTTTTACTATTCCTCTATATATGTTAGATACTAATTTATTTTTTTCATTTTCTTCTATTAATAATTCTACAAGTTTATCATCTTCAACTATGGCAGTTTTTTCTGATGATACTAAGGTTTCAATTATTATTTTTTTCATTATTATCCTCACTATAATGGAGTTACTAATTCTCCATCTACTATCTTATAAAGGTCTCTTCTTATTATTTCAACTTCTTTTGGATCCATATCTATATCTAATATTCCAAGTAGCACTGGTACAAATATATTAGTATTTAAGTTAGCTTTAGATCCTGTTGATATAATAGCTTCAAAAGTCGCTCTATTATCGTCTAATACAACTAGGTCAAAAGTTTTAATCATTGGTCTTATATCAACTTCTACCATCTTACCTTTTTTATTTTTCTTACTTATCATTATTGATTTACTTGTTATAAACTCAAATACTCTAGTTTTTACCAGTTCTTTGCTTAAAGGAGTTTCTAAATCTATGTTAAATAAATATTCTCCATATACTATTTCTTGTGCAAGAGCTGGCGTTTGTGGAGTTATTTCTTTTGCTTTTATAAATTCTAAACCTATTGGTAATTCTTCGTTTATTCTTTGTAAAAATTCTTCAACAGATATATCATCTTCTATTTCTATGTCTACATATTCTCCTTGACTTTCTGTTCCTAATGCTAAGGCATTAGCATAACTCATCTTTGGATGAGGGTTAAATCCTTGAGAATAAGATAAATTTATTTCTGCCCTTCTAAAAGCTCTTTGTAAAAGTCTTTGTAAGTCAAGATGAGATATAAATATCATATCATCTTCTTTTTTGTATTTAGCTCTAATCAACTTACTCATAATTAGCATAGCCCCCTTCCTAAATCAGTTGTATTTATCCCACAACCATTACATCTATGTCTACAGTCTGGTGTAACTGCATCTTCTTTCGCTTTATTATTTTCTCTTATTAGGAATTTCTTAGATACACCTACATCTATGTGGTCCCAAGCAAATACTTCATCGTAACTTCTTTCTCTGTGAGCATACCAACTTATATCTAATCCATTTTTCTCCATAGCTTCAGTCCATATATCTAAGTTAAAGTATTCTGACCATCCATCAAATTTAGCTCCAGCTTTGAAAGCGTCATAAATGACTTTACCTATTCTTCTATCACCTCTAGATATTACAGCTTCCATTAAGCTTGTTTTCGAATCATGATAGTTGTATCTTATATCTCTATTTTTTAGAGCTTTAACTAAATATTGTTGTTTTTCTCTTACTACATCACCTGTATCTTGTGGGTGCCATTGGAACGGAGTGAATGGCTTTGGAACAAATGTTGATGTACTTACTGTTACTCCGAATTTTCTTGATAGCTTTCCACCATGTACTTCTCTATAAGTATCTATAACATCGTAAGCTAAGTCTCTTATTCCATCTAAATCTTCATATCTTTCTGTTGGAAGACCAATCATGAAGTAAAGTTTTACGCTATGCCATCCCATTTCAAAAGCTTTTGTAGTAGCATTTTTTAAATCTTCTTCACTTACACCTTTGTTTATAACATCTCTCATTCTTTGAGTTCCTGCTTCTGGTGCAAATGTAAGACCTGATTTTCTAACTTGTTGTATTTTTTCCGCTATTTCCATTGTAAAGTTATCAAGTCTTAGTGATGGTAAAGATATACCTATATTTTTACTTGCATATTCTTCTATTAGAACATCTGTAAGTTCACTTAACTTAGAGTAATCACTAGTTGATAATGAAGATAATGATACTTCATCGTATCCAGTGCTCTTTATTAATTTATCTAAAGATGTTTTTAATGTCTCTATACTCTTTTCTCTTATAGGTCTATAAATCATCCCAGCTTGACAGAATCTGCATCCTCTAGTACATCCTCTGAACAATTCTAAAACTACTCTTTCATGAACAGTTTCTATATAAGGAACTATTAATGCTTCTGGATAAGGAACTTCATCCATATTTTTTATTATTCTTTTTCTTGGATGAGCTGGTACTCCTTCTCTATTTGGAACAGTTTCTTTTACTGTTTTATCTTCATTATATGTAACATCATAAAAACTTGGTATATAAACTCCTTCTATTTTTGATGCCATCATTAAAAAGTCTTCTCTAGTTGTTTTATTTTTCTTCCACTCTTTATATAGGTTTAACACTTCTAAGTTAACTTCTTCACCTTCACCAAGGATTACTATATCCACGAAGTCTGCCAAAGGTTCTGAATTGTAAGCACAAGGTCCTCCAACCATTATAAATGGATCGTCTAACTTTCTATCTTTTGCTAATACTTCAATTTTTCCTAAATCTAATATGTTTAATATATTTGTGTAAGAAAGTTCATATTGAAGAGTAAATGTAACAAAATCAAAGTTTGTTATAGGTTCTCTTGATTCTATTGCAAATAGAGGTATGTTTTTTTCTCTTAATATCTCCTCCATATCTATTGCTGGAGAGTAAACTCTTTCACAGTAAACATTTTCGTCACTGTTTAATACTCTATATAAGATTTGACTTCCCAAGTGACTCATCCCTACTTCGTATAAATCCGGGAAGCATTGTGCATATCTTATTAACCCCTCTTTGCTAGTATCTTTATGTATTGAATTTACTTCATTACCTAAATATCTAGCAGGCTTTTCTACTTTTTTTAAAATTTTTCTAAATTCTGCTTTATCCATCTAATATTGAAACCTCCGATAAACTAATTGTATTTCACATAAATTTTATTATACACTATAAAATATTTCGTATCAAAATTTTTTAATTTCAACCATATAATTACCTTATTACTTATATTATCGCGCTATTATTATTCATTATACTTATTTTAGAACAACTTTATCTATATAAATATTAATTTGTAAAATATTACTTATAATAATATACTATTTATTGATAAAGTCATTTATACATGCCCAATTTAGTTTTTTTCTTATTTTCTGAGTAAAAAACATAAATAACTAAAATAATAATCTTAATCATATTTTTAGTTTTATTCCGAATCAGATTGGGTATATATAATTTGTGCTATGATTTTTTATATTTAGGAGGTTTGCAATGAGCAGTGTTTTTGAAATTAAACCAGATATATTCTATACTGGTGTAGTAGATAAGGATTTAAAAATATTTGACATTATAATGGAAACAGAATTTGGTACAACATACAATTCTTATCTAATAAAAGATGAAAAAGTTGTGTTATTTGATACTGTTAAAGATTGTTTTAAGGATGAATTTTTAAGTAATTTACAAGAATTAGTTGATATTAAGGATATTGATTACGTAGTTATTCATCACACAGAGCCAGATCATGCTGGTTGTTTAAAATATATATTAGATATAAATCCAGATGTACATGTTATATGTACAAATGCTGCAAAGTTATACTTAGGTGACCAAGTTAACAGAGAGTTCAAATGTACTACTGTTAAAACTGGTGATAAATTAAACATAGGTAAGAGAAATCTTGAGTTTATTCAAGCTCCTTTCTTACACTGGGCAGATACAATGTTTACTTATGTTCCAGAAGACAAAGTTTTGTTAACTTGTGATGCTTTTGGATGTCATTATTCAAAATATGATTGTAAAGCAATAAATGATGAAGGATACTTAGATTCAGCAAAATTATACTATGATTGCATAGTTAAACCTTATGCAAAATATGTTTTAGATGCTGTAAATAAAGTTGTTGAATTAGGATTAGACTTTGATACTATATTAACTTCTCACGGTCCAATTTTATCTGAAAGACCAATGGAGCAAGTTACTAGATATGTAGAGTGGTCAAAAGCTGCTTTAGAAGAAACTAATCAAGGCGAAATGGCTATATTCTACTTATCAGCATATACTAATACTTTTGATATGGCTAAGAAGATACAACAAGGTGCATTGTCTCAAGATGTTAAAGTTAAGTTATATGATTTAGAAAAATTATCTTTCGAAGAAATGCACAGAGCTGTATTAAATGCAAAAGTAGTTTTAGTTGGTTCTCCTACAATCAACAGAACTATGGTTAAGCCTATGTGGGATTTATTCTCATCAATAGATCCAATGGCTAACAAAGGAACTATTGCAGGGGTATTTGGTTCTTATGGATGGAGTGGCGAAGGTATCTCTATGGCAGAAAACTTATTTAAAGCTATGGCATTTAAAGTCCCTCAACCAGCACTTAAAAAGAAATTCTTCCCAAGCGACGATACATTCAAAGAATGTTTCGATTACGGTGTAGAATTTGCTAGTTATCTTAAATAAAGTTTTATGGCGCCATAAAATTTTATAAAAACAAAAAGGTTAATGTGTTGAAAATTAATTCTTCACATTAACCTTTTTTATTTATACTCTTTGGCTTGTAGTTTTTCTTACTTCTCTGAAAGAGAACTCTCCCCTATCTAATGCCTTAATAAAAATTTCTGCACTAGCTAAGTTTGTTGCCACTGGCACGTGGTAAACGTCACAAAGCCTAATTAAAGCTTGTATATCCGGTTCATGAGCTTGAGAAGTTAGTGGATCTCTTAAAAAGATTACTAAATCTATTTCTTGATTAACTATAAGCGAACCAATTTGTTGGTCACCACCAAGTGGCCCCGATGCTAATCTATTTATTTTTAGACTAGTTTCGTCCATTATTCTCTTTCCAGTAGTTCCTGTTGCATATATCCCATACTTTTCTAAAATATGTTCATAACCAATACAAAATCCTACCATAGTGTTTTTCATTTCATCATGTGCTACTAATGCTATATTCATCATAATAAATATACTCCTATATCCCTTTTAATTTATTTTGCTATATATTCTAAAAATTTATTTTTTTTCTTCTCATACAAACATTCAAAACTAATCCTAAACTTGCCATAGATGTTAACACAGAACTTCCACCATAACTTAAGAATGGAAGTGTAACTCCTGTTACAGGTATTAATGATACCGTCATACCAATATTTTGAATAATTTGATATGCAAACATGGATGTTACCCCAATTACTACCAAGGCTCCGTATTCATCTTTGGACTCCGAAGAAATTTGTAACATTCTATATAAGAAGTATGCATATAAACTGATTAATGCTACCATTCCAATTACGCCTAGTTCTTCTCCTACAACTGCAAATATAAAATCACTATCTTGAATAGGTAGGAAATCTTCTTGATTTTGTGTTCCTTTAAAAAGTCCCTTACCAGTAAATCCACCTGATCCTATAGCTATATTAGACTGCATAACCTGATAGTTACCTTGAATACTTGTATCTTCCGGGTGTAAGAAACCTAAAATCCGGTTTTGTTGATATTCATCTATACTTAAGTATACAAGAGGTAGTATTATAACGCATGCTATAATTACTTTTCTCAATATTTTGTAATCAATTCCAGCTGTGAATATTATACCTGCAATTATACAACAAAATACTATTGCTGTCCCTAAGTCTGGTTGGGCAATTAATAACCCAATTATAGGTGCTGCATACATTAATAATTTTACAATATCTTTTATATTATCCATTCTTCCTTTTTTGAGCTCTACAATTTTTGCGTAACTTAATATGAATGTAAATTTAACTACTTCTGCCGTTTGTAGATCTAGAGGTCCTAGGTCTAAAGTTGATTTCGCCCCACCTCTAACCGCTCCTAATGGCGTTAAAACTATAGCTAATAATACAACACTTGCAACATACATCTCTTTATAATATTGTCCTAAAAAGTTATAATCAAAAAGAAGTATGAATATAATTACTCCAATTCCTAAAACAAAGGCTATACTTTGTTTTATTAATCTTGAATAATCTCCCGTTTGATTTACATGAGTAGCACTACTTAATATAACAATACCAAAAGTAAAAATTACTATAAGTGTTGCTATTAACTTCCAATCTAATTGTTTTAATAATTTTAAACTATTTTTATATTTAACCAATTTGTCACCGTCTTTCTAGTATAGAAATAAACATTAAGCTCTCACGAATTAAATAGGGAATATACCTTAAGTATATCCCCCTTTATTAAGACCAATTTATATCTTTCTGTCTTTTAAATTCTTAAGTGGTATATTTGCAACTAAGGCAGATACTGGTCTGTCTCCGTTCTCACTTCTTGTTTTAGACATTTTTATCTCTAAACCATCTTCTTCTATATCAGCATAGTTAGAAATCACTTTTAATATATCATCTTTAATCATATTTAAAAGTTGTGGAGAGCAGTCTACTCTGTCATGTACAAGAACTAATTTTAACCTTTCTTTTGCTACGTTCTTACTAGTCTTATTTTCACTTGAAAAAGCTTTAAAAAGATCAAACATGAATATCCCCCTATTCTATTTAGCTACGCCAAACATTTTTTTGATTCTTCCAAAGAAGTTAGTTTCTTGCTCAATTTCCATTATTGGGATATTATTACCTAATATTCTTTGAGCAATATTTTTATAGGCTTTACCTGCATTTGACTTTGTATCAAGTATAGCTGGCTCACCTTTATTTGTTGATATGATTATACTTTCGTCGTCTGGAACTATACCTATTAAGTCTATAGCTAATATTTCCACTATGTCTTGCTTGTCCATCATATCTCCGCGTTTAACCATATCTTGTCTTATTCTATTAATTATTAATCTAATGTCACTAATTTCATTAGCTTCTAATAAGCCAATTATTCTATCTGCATCTCTAACAGCAGATACTTCAGGATTTGTAACAACAATAGCTCTATTTGCTCCAGCTATTGCATTTTTAAATCCTTGCTCAATTCCTGCAGGACAATCTATTATTACATAATCAAAACTTTCTTTTAATTTTTCACAAAGCTGTGACATTTGCTCCATAGTTACAGCATTTTTATCTCTTGTTTGTGCAGCGGGTAATAAGTATAAATTTTCAAACCTTTTATCTTTTATCAATGCTTGTTTTAACTTGCATGTTCCCTCTACTACATCCACCATATCATAAACTATTCTGTTTTCTAGACCCATAACCACATCTAAGTTTCTAAGTCCGATATCTGCATCTACCACAACTGTTCTTTTGTTTTCTAAACTAAGTGCTGTACCTAGGTTAGCTACAGTTGTTGTTTTGCCAACTCCACCTTTGCCTGAAGTTATAACTATGACCTCGCTCATTATACTACCCCCTATATATTTCCTTGTTTTTTAAAGTTTTAGGTAAAAAGCTTTCAATAACAATCCTGTCTTTACTCACAAAGGCTATTTCAGGAATGATTTTTTTATCATCCTTAGATTCTTCATAATCATCCTCTGGCGCCTCTGCAATATTATCTGCGATTTGCAGTATCTTAGGACATAAACTATTTGCTATAACATAAGCCGAATTATTTCCTTTGGCTCCTGCATGAACAAAACCTCGCACTTCACCCATTACTACAATATTCCCATTAGCAACTACTTTAGCTCCAGAATTCATATTTCCCATAATAACAACATTTCTAGTGGAACTAACTTGTGAACCAGGGTTCATATCACTCATTACTACAACATCTCCATCAAAGACTATATTTTCCCCAGATCTCATACTATCCACATACTTTGTTTCATAAGTATTAATGTAAGTTTCTTTATTTTCGTCTTCAACAAATTCTATATCAAATCTTGATGTAATAGATTCTTTAATCATCATCATATGAATATCATTTAGATAATCAGAATTAATTTGATATATTTTTGCACCATTAAAAAAACCAACATTTTCTTCTAATCTATCTACTATACTTTGTTTAACTTGTTCAAAGGGTGCTACTTTTTTAATATTAATAATAAGCCCTTTTTTATTTCCTTTAAACTCTATAAGCTCTTCTGTGGAATATTTCCTTAAAGACATAACAACCTCCAGAGTGATATTAATTTATTTATTATATTCTTCATAAATATCTTAATCACCTTTTATTTTTTCAATTGTGTCGAAAAATTTATGCTATCTTCTTCTGAATTATTGTCATCTTCTTTATCTGCATTGCCTGTTGTATCATTCTTTGTATCATTAGAAGATTTACCACTCAGTCCCATATATTGTCCTATGATGTCTTTCATTGGTAAAAGAGCATAAGTACTTGAATTACCTTGTGGTATCATAACACATATTGCTATTTCTGGATCATCTGCTGGTGCGAAAGAAACTGCCCATGCAAAATCTCCATATGTTTCTTTAAATGCATCTATATCTTCATCCGTTATTTTGTGATTAAGCTCTTTTATTGCTCTTCTTAAGTAAGCTGCATTTATTCTATCATCATTATCAGGTAATTTCTCAGAAACACCATCCTTTAACTCTTGTTCTAGCTCTGCCTTAGTTTCATCATCAATATCTTTGCTTGCTAATTGTTCTTTAATTTCAGCAATTCTAGCTTTAGTTAATTCTTCTTCTCTTTCTGCTCTTAATTTATGATATACATTTAATACCTCATTTTTATCTACATTGTATGACGATAAATGACTCATTAAATATTCGTATTCATTTTTTGTTGGTATTTTTGTACTCTTTTGTGCCGTACCAGTCTTAGCTGCCACAGGTACACTTAAGTCTCCTAACACTTTTTTACCTGTACCTTCGGTAACAACTCTTTTCATACCTATAATTATATCTTTTAAATTATCATCATCTTTAAAATCTATTTTTTCGGATTCAGTTTCTTTTACATCTACTTTACTATAGTCAGATGATATGGATTTTTGAACAACATAAAGTTGATTTAAAATCCCTCCATTTGCTATTGCTGAAGTATACCTAACTATTTGCGCTGGAGTATAAGCATTTTCTCCTTGTCCAATAGCTAAGTTAAATGCATCTGATACTGTCCATTTAGAAAAGTTTAAGTAAGTATATACTATTTGA
>OIFU01000466.1_pt1 | contig 17960 bp, 22 predicted proteins | sample 1582141 | NCBI WGS metagenome assembly OIFU01 (sample SAMN07501047, study PRJEB24779) | human gut metagenome | isolation source: stool | host: human infant | place: USA: Pittsburgh, PA
ATGACATTTCCTCATCAGTTATTTAGAGTAATGCTTTTAGAGCAAGTATATAGAGGATTTAGAATTATTAACAATGAACCGTATCATAAATAAGTGCGGTTTTTACTGAAATTGTAAATAGATAAAAATAGTTATAAGATACTAAGACTCCTACTTATATTCATATATAGATAGGAGTTTTTTACAATATAAGAATAAAGGTTATTGATATATTTATTAAAAATAGAATATTATGGTATAATGAGGTGTGTAAAATGATTAAGAAATGTATCATGAGTCGAGTAGTTTGATTTTTGAATTACTGTATAAATATGAATTAATTAGATAGAGGAGCAAATATGATATGATAAATGAATATAAATATCTAACTATATTTTTAGTTCTTGGATTTGTTACTGGTGCTTGTATAGGAATTCTTTTATGGATGATTTTTAAGTTTAATGCAGGATTTAGCATTGGTATTAGTGCGGGATTTGGAATGTTGCTTGGAATTTTGATTGGCTCTGTAATAGATTATGAAGACAAGAAAGAAAGCAGATAAATTAGAATTTGAGATAGTGTAAAGTTTCGTATAAAAAAATAGCCAGAGGCTAATTTTTAATATTGATCAGAAAATAGCTTTGCAATATCGGATAAAATTTGAAAATTGAATACGCCAAAAAGGCCTTCGTAATCGTAAGCAAAAATAAAATCAATATTTAATTTTATAGCTTATCAAGAAGTTTTAGATTCTTGTATATGTAGTATGGTTTGTTGAGCGAGACTAATAAGAATTTGCCACTTTGCAGGCATATTATCAGCAATATTTAAAGCATCTAGTTCATTTAAAGGATGATGATAGTTGTATGGGTGAGGCCTTAAAAAGTTATAGTAAGCAACCAAAAGAGAGAAACCATAAAGAGCACCTTCATTGCTTCCATAGCCACAGGTACCCCTGTAGGATGATTTGAAGGTACGGTTTAAACGCTCTACTACTTGCTTAACCAAACGGAATTCTTTAGATACTGGATTTTCATTAGTAAGACCAATAACTTGAGTTAGAGTAAATTCTTTATTTGCTTCTAATTCAAATTGTTGCTTCGCTAACGGATAAGCACTATAACAAGTGGAAACTAAGTTCAAATCTTTTTCGGGAAAGTTTTAAACTTATCGAAAGCCATACGCATTGCTAATATACATGGCCTAGTAGCTCTTGTATCAGATACTTGATAACCTAGAATAGACTTTTTACAAGCATCCATTACAATCCAAAAAATGCTTAATGCCTTTAACTTTTATATAAGTTTCATCGGCAGAAAGTATTTTTGATGGTTTATAGTTATATGTATCAACAAACGGCTTAATAACAGCAGCTGCTGTTAAAGCATAATTAGCAACAGTTCTATGTGAGATATATATACCATGTATTTCTTTTAATGCATGTGCAGTTTTTCTTGTAGAAAGTTTTAGATTGACATGATAAGTTAAGCATAGTCCCATTATATGTGGATTAAACTTCTTAAAATTAAATCCTGTAGCATGTTTTGATATTGGATATAAATTCATTTTAAAGAAGTTAACATTAAATTCACGATAAATATAATGAAGTTTGTATTTATATTTATCAGCAGGATTAATATCCTTAGGAAGTTTTTTAAGATTTTTTAGATAATATGAACATTTAGAATTATTACATTTATGTATTCTAAAATTCTTACGTTGCTTTTGTTCTTTAAGGGTAGCATCACAATAAGGACAAATAAATACTATTGGTTTGGTTGCATAATTAGTTTCTTTCAATGTAAGACCACAAACTTTACATTGAAACTGACCTTTATTACCATTGTTATGGCAAATATATTCATGAGGTGCACCACATTTAGGACATTTAGTTTTCTCGGGAATAGACTTACCGTTCCGTCTTTGGACGGGTTTCAATGTTTTGCTATATTTATGCTTGTAATATTCTAAAAGCAATTTATAATCTACTTTTTCAAATTTAAGAATTGTAGGTAGTTTATCCACTTTAAATTTTTGATACTCTGGACTATTTGAATCATCAAATATCATTTGTTTTAGTGGTATATGTTGTGAAATAAATAAAAGCAATTCACCGATAATGTTAATTAAATATTGATTATATATAAGTAAATAGGTTATAATTGAATCCACAATAACGAAATCCTTTCATGGTTATTTTTGTTTTTGGGAGATTCAATTTTAACATGAAATTAGGGAGTTGTTGTTTTTTTATACAAAAAAACTTACGAAACCTTGATATATAAAGAATTTAAAAGAAAAGTAGTGTAAAAAAACTTTACACTAACAAAAAGATTTAGGGAGAAGTAATATGGGAACATTATTAAATAGATTACTAATAATACTGAATAATGGGAAGGAAAGTTCTACATACTATCATATTGCTAACATTTTATTATGTAATTACGATGCTATTCAGAATATGACTATACAAGAAGTAGCAAATTTATGTTTTGTATCTAAATCTACAATTTCAAAGTTTACTAGACATATAGGTTTTGATGATTTTATTGAATTAAAAGCAGCAGCTTCTTATAGAAGTAATAAATTATCTAATAATTTAAATTACAATGATAATATTATTGGGTTTATGGAAAAACATACCAGAGAAGAATATATTGATAGAATTATTAACGATTTAGAACTAATTAAATCTAATATAGATATGAATAAAATTGAAGCATTAGCTAAGGATTTAATAAATTATGAGAAAGTTGCAGCTTTTGGATTATTATATTCAGAATCAGCAGCTATGGATTTTCAAACTAAACTTGCATATAACGGTAAATATATAATTTCTCATATGCATGATATTGAGCAAGATGAATTTATAAAAAATGCTAAAAAGGATACATTAATTATTATATTTACAAATTCAGGTGATTATATAAAGAAGTATCAGATGATGCAAGGGAATATAGATAAGAATATATTTAAGCAAACTAAAGCAAAAATAGTTGTTATCACTGCTAATAATGATATGGAAAATAATCCGTATGTAGATTTGTGTATAGATTTTCAGCATAGTTCTGATGTACAAACACATGCTATATTATATCAGGTTATTACTGATTTTATAACATTTAAATATAAGAAATTGAAGGAAAATATTAATAGAGTAAATTAACATGGTAAAAAAATATTATACCATGTTTTTTTTTGTTTTTCTAAAGTTTCCAAAAATCGAAATTTATTTATGTAAAATTTTAAAATGATATAATTATGGTACAAGATGTAACCGGTATCATCGCAAGAATAAACTTTAGGAGGAGTTATAATGGCTAAGAAAAACTATGATTCACTAGCTAAGCAAGTTGTAGAAAAAGTAGGCGGAGTTGAAAATATAATTAGCTTATTTCATTGTGTAACAAGGTTAAGATTTAAATTGAAAGATTCATCAAAAGCTGATAGAGAAGCAATTAAAAATATACAGGGTGTTTTATCTGTTGTAGAAGGTAATGGACAGTTCCAGGTGGTTATTGGAAATCATGTTACAGACGTATTTGAAACTGTATTAAATATATTCCCAGAAATTAAGAGTGAATCAATGAATATAAATGATACAGAAGAAAAGCCATCAGGCAATATATTAACTCGTATGTTTAATACAATGTCGTCTATATTTAATCCAATTATAATAGCTCTAGCTGGAGCAGGTATGATAAAAGCATTGCTTGTAATTCTGACAACCTATGGATTTATGGATAATACGGGAAGTACTTATAAAATATTAAGTGCTGCGGGAAATAGTGTATTTTACTTTTTGCCAATATTCTTAGCATTTAGTACAGCAAAAACTTTTAAAGTAAATCAGTTTGTAGCTGTTGCAATTGTAGGAGCATTAATGGAACCTAATTTTTCTGGACTTATGAAGGCGACGGGAGATGTAGTTGATTTCTTTGGAATTCCTGTTGTGCTTATGGGATACTCAGGAACAGTTATTCCAGCAATATTAACTATCTGGGTATATTCATATATTGAAAAATTCTTAAAGAAATTTATTCCTAAAAGTATAGAAATATTTACTTTATCAGCAGTTGCTTTATTAATTATGGTACCGTTAGCAGTTATGGTTATAGGACCAATTGGGGTTACTTTAGGGAATGGAATGGGAGATTTAATTAATTTCTTAAGTGATAAGAGTGGATTAATAGCAGGTTTAGTAGTTGGAGCAGGTTGGACATTCCTTGTAATGATGGGTATTCATTGGGGAGTAGTTCCTATAATGATAAATAATATAGCAAATCAAGGTTATGATGTTATTAGACCAATGATTGCAGCTGCTACATTTGCAAGTGCTGGTGTTGCATTAGGTGTAGTACTACGCTCTAAAAAGAAAGAAACTAAAGCTTTTGCTGCATCAACAATGATTCCAGCTTTATTAGGTGGGATAACAGAACCAATAGTGTACGGATTAGCAGTAAAGTATAAAAAACCTTTAATTGCTTTAACAATATCAGGTGGTATAGCAGGAGCATTTATGGGAATGTTTCAAACTAAAGCTATGGTTTATGTATTCCCAGCATTAACAACTTTACCAGCATTTTTTGGAGATACATTTGTAATTTATCTAATAGGTATAGGAATGGCATTTGGTTTATCAGCAATTTTAACATATATTTTAGGGTTTGAAGAAAATTCATCAAATGATATAAAAAGTACACTAAATCCATCAGAATTAACATCATGTGTTAAAGGGGAAATGATTCCATTAGAAAATGTAAATGATCCTGTTTTTGCAAATAAAACTATGGGAGATGGAGTAGCATTTATACCAGAGGCTGGTGAAATAACATCACCTATAGATGGAACAATAGAAGTTGCTTTTCCTACAGGACATGCAATAGGATTAAAGAATGATAGTAATGATGAAATTTTAATTCATGTTGGTATTAATACAGTAGAGTTAGATGGAGAGTGTTTTAAGCTTTTAGTTAAGCAAGGAGAAAGAGTAACAAGAGGACAAAAATTAATAGAATTTGATTTAAAGAAGATAAAAGAAAAAGGCTATGACACTACAACTATGCTTCTAATAACAGAAACAAATAATAGAATAGTAAAAAAAGAAAATTATCGTAATGTAATAAATGAAGATAAAGTTTTAGAACTAGTAGGTAAGGAGGCATAAAAAAATGACATTTCCTAAAAACTTTTTATGGGGAGGGGCAATTGCAGCAAATCAAGCTGAAGGTGCTTATAATGAAGATGGAAAAGGCTTAAGTGTTGCAGATATACTACCAGTTGGAGCAGATAGATTTAAGAATGTAGAATTAGAAATAAAAGAAGAAAAATATTATCCTAGTCATGAAGCTATAGATTTTTACCACACCTATAAGGAGGATATTAAGGAGTTATCTGAGATTGGCATGAAGTGTTTTCGTACTTCTATAGCTTGGAGTCGTATATTTCCTAATGGAGAGGATAAAGAGCCTAACGAAAAGGGATTAGAATTTTATGATAATTTATTTGATGAGTTACTAAGGAATGGAATGGAGCCAGTAATAACAATTTCACATTTTGAAACACCTCTTAATTTAATAACTAAGTATGGGGGATGGAAAAATAGAAAGCTTATAGATTTTTATGTTAATTATTGTAATGTGATATTTAATAGATATAAGGATAAAGTAAAGTACTGGATGACTTTTAATGAAATTAATCATGCTCATACATTACCACTTATAGCAGCAGCAATAGTGGTAAACGAAGATGAAAATAAGCTTCAAGATATATATCAAGCAAGTCATAATATGCTTGTAGCAAGTGCAAAAGCTGTAATTATAGGGCATGAAATTAATAAAGATTTTAAAATTGGATGTATGTTATCATTATCTCCTATATATCCAGCTTCATGTAAACCAGAAGATGTTTTTGAATCTTATGAATTAAGAAGAAGGTCTTTATTTTATAGTGATATACAAATGCTTGGAGAATATCCTTCATATTTTAAGCGTATTGAGAAAGAAAATAATATAAATATAGAAATTGAAGATGAAGATATAGAAATTCTTAAGAAGGGTGTTTGTGATTATTTAGGATTTAGCTATTATAGATCATCTTTACATGAAGCTGGAATGAAGATACTTGGTAATACAGGTGGATTATTAGGAAAGAAGAATCCTTATTTAAGTGAAACAAAGTGGGGATGGCCAATAGATCCATTAGGGTTAAGATATGTATGTAATGAATTAACAGACAGATATCATAAGCCTTTATTTATAGTTGAAAATGGGTTAGGTGCTATAGATGAGGTTACAGAAGATGGTAAGATACATGATGAAGAAAGAATGGAATATTTGAAAAAGCATGTAATAATGATGAATGAAGCAATAGAAGATGGAGCAGATATAATAGGATATACATGGTGGGGACCAATAGATATTGTCTCTGCAGGCACTGGAGAAATGAGGAAGAGATATGGTTTTGTTTATGTAGATAAAGATAATAATGGAAATGGAACTTTAAAACGTATAAAGAAGGATAGCTATAATTATTATAAACAAATCATTGCGACAAATGGAGAAAATTTAGAGAGATAATGGAGGCGGAATTATATGAAAAAAATATTATCTTTTCCTGAAGGATTCTTATGGGGAGGAGCTATAGCAGCAAATCAAGCTGAAGGAGCTTGGAACGTTGATGGTAAAGGGATGTCTGTAGCAGATGTTGCTATGTACAAGCCTGATATAGATATAAAAGACTATGTAAAGCAATGGCATGTTGGATTAGCAGATATAAAAAATGCAATTGAAGCTACTGATGATACTTACTATCCAAAACGTAGGGGAATAGATTTTTATCATCACTATAAAGAAGACATAGCTTTATTTAAAGAAATGGGATTTAAAACTTTACGTATATCTATAGCATGGACTCGTATTTTCCCAAATGGAAATGAAGAAAAGCCAAATGAAAAGGGATTAGCATTTTATGAAGATTTATTTAAAGAACTTAAAAAAAGTGGTATAGAACCGTTAGTAACTTTATCTCATTATGAAATGCCAATATATTTAGTAAATAATTATGATGGATGGGTTTCTAGAGAAGTTGTAGATATGTTTGTTAAATATGCAAAGGTATGTTTTGAAAGATACAAGGATTTAGTAAAATACTGGCTTACATTTAATGAGATTGATAGTGTATTCCGTCATCCATTTACTACAGTTGGAGTAGTAGAAGATAAATATGCAAATAAAAAAGAAGCGGAAGAAGCAATTTATCAAGCGCTGCATAATCAATTTGTAGCAAGTGCTTTAGCAACAAAGTATTGTCATGAAATAATACCAGGATCACAAGTTGGGTGTATGGTTACTAAAACTTTAACTTATCCTGAAACTTGTAATCCAGACGATATAATATTAGCTCAAAAAGATAATAGAAATAATTTTGTTTATACTGATGTACAAGTATTAGGAAAATATCCTAGACATGTTTTAAATTATTTTAAGAAGAATAATATTAATGTGAAAATGATGGAAGGAGATGAAGCTATATTACAACAATATACAGTAGACTTTATTTCTTTTAGTTATTACATGTCTATGGTACAAAGTATCAATGCAGAACAAAGAGAAAAGGTTGGAGGAAATCTAGTTACTGGAGTTAAAAATCCATATTTACCAACAAGTGAATGGGGATGGCAAGTAGATCCAAAGGGATTAAGAGTTTCATTAATAGATTTATATGATAGATATCAAAAGCCATTATGGATAGTTGAAAATGGAATTGGTGCTTATGATAAAGTGGAGGAAGATGGATCTATTAATGATGATTATAGAATAGAGTATTTTAAAAAGCACTTTGAACAGATTGCTATTGCAATAGATGAAGGGGTAGAGTGCATGGGATATACTTCTTGGGCTTGCATTGATATAGTAAGTGCCTCAACTTCTCAAATGTCAAAAAGATATGGCTTTATATATGTAGATGCAGATGATTTAGGAAATGGTACATACAAAAGAAGTAAAAAGAAGAGCTTTGAATGGTATAAAAATATAATTAAGAATAACTCAATAGAAATTCAAGAATAAAAGTATGGTAAAATTACTTCTAGTCATAATGATAACTAGAAGTAATTTTTATTTATAAGTTATAGTTAAAAGATAATTTAAATATATATTATTATTTTAGAGATATTAGCTCTTACCTGCATTTAGATATACAGGTAAGAGTTTTTACTATTTAGAAGGGAGAAATATATAATGAAGAAGATTTATTCAAAGGAACAGTTAAAACAATTAAAGGAATATCCAATAGAAGTTATTAATAGAATATTTGAAGCTATAGAAATACTAGATAATAATTATGGAGCAAATAGAAATGTAGATAGTGACTTAGGTGGATATATACTTATAGCAGAAAATATCGTAGATATCGAAATACTGAAACAAGATAAGTTACAATGGTTGATACCAGAATATACTGATATAATTGAATGTAGTGAAGGGGTTGGCTGGACTTCTTCACTATTTTTGCTTTCAAATGATTTTTCAATCGTAGTAATGCACAGAAGAACTTTCTAAGTTCCTACTAGAATAAGATAAGGAGGGAGAATTGATGTGAGTAAGAAGAATGTAAAAGAGGGGAATATAATCAAAGAAACTAAGTATTGCAAGATAATAAACCAAGGAAAAGTTGGAGATGATGAATACACATATACAATAGAGAAAATCTACATCAAAGAACTAAAGCGAGATGAAGTAAGGTTTTGTGTCTATAAGGCAACTAGAAGAGGTGATGAAACATACATTCCAAGAAGTCTTGATGTAACAGAATTGGAGCTAATAGAGTTAATAAAAGAATCAATAAAGAATAAAGTATTTTCAGAGGAATTTATAACAATGTTAAAACAAGAAATAAGCAAGGGATAAAGTCTTAATTACTATTGATGTAGTGATTAAGACTTTTATTATTTTAGGAGGTAAAAGGTAATGAAAAGAATTTTATGTGTAGGTGTAATTAGAAATGGAAAGATGACTATAAGAACTTGTAATGAAAAGGAGATAGAGAAATATGTTCAAGAAAAATAATAGATATGTAACTAGAGGGATAAATGAGGAAATTGATATAAGATTACAACTAATTATGTGGAGTATGATTGATAAATTGAATGATGAAGGAAATATTGAGTTAGATTATTTACAAGTGTTCAAGCTAAGAAAAGAAGGAAGTAAAGTGATAATTGAACAGAGTCAAGAAGTGCCAGAGCATAAAGAAACATACACAATAGAAATAGAAGATATTGAGATAGGTAATGAAAATAAAATCTATGTAATTGATAGTGTAGAATATTCAACTATGCTTCTACCATCAGAATACTAATTAGGAGAGCTAAATATGAATAAATTAAGTAAAGAAAAGACTTTTGAATATGATAGTAAAGAGCTTCTAGGAGTAATGCGTTTTGATTTCTATGATGGGGGACTTGCTAATCAATGGAATCCAAGAGGGTTAATAATAGAATTAAATAATAAAAAAGAAATAGACTTAAAGAGGTTACAAGAAGAGCTAAACTATATTCAATTTACATTGATAAAAGACTTCAGTAAAGTTGTAGAGCTATGTAATGGTACAGGCTATGATAAAGAAACTTTAGTATATATAGAGCTTGAAGAAGGTAAATATGTAGTGAAGTTAATACCTGTGCTAGATAGCTATTCATATATATATACTTATAAAAGATAGGAGGAGAAATTAATGGATGTTATAGCAGTAATCAAAGTAGTTGGAACAATATTAACAGTTGTAGCAACTTCTGTAGAAGCAATAAATAAGAAGTAGTAAATAAAGAAGTAATAAGTTAAGAAAGATAGTATCGTTATAATTAAGAAATAATAACTTGATTATAACGATATTATTATAAGAAGTTAAGAATATATTTTTTTAGTAGTTAATAAGTAATAATACTTATAAGTTAAGAAATTAAGAAGTGAGTAATAAAGAAAAGAGAAATAAGAAGTTATAAACATAAGAAAATAATAATAGATACTTTTACTTGAAAGATTAGAAATGTAATAGACAATCCTAGTCATTCAGTTGGAGGAATACCTCAAAAAGCTACGATAGTACATAAGAAAACAGAGATTTCAAAAAATGTGAATAAGAGTAGCACCAAAATTGAAAAGCTGTGAATAGAGGCTAAATCGACGGTTTTCAGATGAACTGATGAAAAGGTACCGAAATTCATAGTAGAGAGTAGATTGATAACTTTGCAATCTAAGATAACAAGGCATGAAGGAATACCGAAATCTGAAAGCATAGGAAATCCTACCGTTCCTAATTCCACTTGAAATCGAGGGAGCAATTCAACAATACAATATGTCATTGATGAATTTTTTCACTGAAAATGAAATGTATTAGGTTGAGAAGCTAGAATAATAAGGGATGAAAAGGTGTATGAGCTTGAAGGTACAGAAAATCCTATGCTCAATAATTCCACTTGAAATCAAGGGGAATCGGGAACATATAATATATATCGGGTGAATCAATTCCACTCAAAAATAAAAAGAATTGAGAGTATAAAACATATAAATAATGAAACTTGGAACTAGGATAGAGGAAATGATAACACGGAGCTTGGAAAAAGTGACGGGGGGTAGGGGGGAATAAGAACCTAAAGAAAAATAAGAATTGAAATAGATTACTAAAAATCTATTTCAATTAAAATAAAGATAGAATAGAAGAAAAGATAATAGGAATAAAGTAATAAAGAAGTATAGATTGATAAGAATTAACTATAATCAGAATAAGAAAAATAATATAATTAATCAGATATGATAGTAGGATAAAGAAATTATAATCAATTAAGAATTGTAGTAATAATTAATAGATGTAATTAGAATAATAATATTTACTAAGATAAGTAATCAAGTAAAAACTATAATAAGAATATCAAGAAGTATAATAATCAAAGATTGATAATTCATTAAGTTAATTGAGTAAGATAATTAGAGTAATAATACTAAGATAACTAATCAGATGTAGTAATGATAAGAACTAATAAAGAAATAATAACTATCCTAAGTAATAATAATAGAATAAAGAAACTCTAATTAATGGATGAAATAATAATCAATGGTAGATAGAGATAAGAAAAGATAAAATGATAGTGTAATAAGAATAGATGTAATAAGTTATAGATAACAACTAATAATAAAATACAATCAAATCATTGAAAAGATAAGTAAAATCTAATCTACCAATTAATATGAATGTATCAAAAAGCAACGATAACACATCAGAAAGCAGAGATTTCAGAAAGTGTGAATGAATAATAGCAATCAAAATAAAAGCTACGAATAAAGGCTAAATCAACTGTTTTTACTGATGTGATTAAATATATATTATAAATATGATAAGAGAGTTAATGTTTCTAATAAAAGGAGCATTAACTCTTTTTATATAGAGAAATATTAAGAAAGGAGTAATTATAGTTAAGTAGTTATGAATTACAAAGTTTAATTAAAGACAAGTGATTTTCTCTTGTAAAATTACTTGTTTTTTCAATCTTATGAAAAATTTTTAAAGGAGGTAATATTGAATGGGATAGAAAAGGAGATGATGTATAAGGAGGATATGAGTAGAAAAAGTGAAAATTACAGAGGTATCTATAAGGATATGGTTGAAGTTTTAGGGCATGAGATAACATTAAAAGTATATGAGAATTATAAAGGTCAGCAGATAACATTTCCAATGAGATTATATTCAGATAAGTATGTAATTGATTATTTAAATAAGTATTATGATGGAAAGAACCTAAAACAGATATCAAGGAAATTAGGATATACATGTAATTGGCTACAAAAAGTAATAAATAAAAATGGGATAAATAAGAGGGAGAGAGGAGAAAAGAAATAATGAATATTTTTGATGCAGGTGGATTAACAAGCATTATAGCAGTAATAGTTACTTTAATAATAGGAACAGGAATATTTATATTACTACATAAGATTTTCGATATTATACATTTTGGATTTGGAGCTATGATAACTATGTGGGTTGGATGTTGTATAGTAGGAGCTTTCATAGTTAATTTCCTAGGAGGACTAGTTGGAGGAGTAATTTCTGTACTATGGTTTTTAATAAGACTAGCCTTAATGATAGGAGTAATAGGTTATATAGGGTACTATTTATATAATAAATTTAAGGGAAGTAAGGAGTAGAAGAGAAGGTATGAAAAGAAAAGTATCAATAATGCTATTACTAATGCTGACATTAATACTTGTTGGATGTGGAAATAGCGTTGTAAAGAAATCAATTGAACAAGCTAAGACTTCAATAGAAAGTAAAGAGTATGATAAAGCATTAGCATCATTACAACTAGCTCTTGATGAAGATAAAGAGAATGAAGAAGCTAATAAATTATATTCAATAGTTGATGGTTATCAGAAAGCTAAAAAGCTAGTTGATGAGAATAAAATAGCAGAAGCTAAAGAGATAATTGATGGAATAAATAGTGATTATATAAACTATGTAATAAAAGATGATATAGATAACTTAAAAAGTCAGATAAATAATTACTTGAAAGAGGTTGAAAATATAACAGCATTATTAAATGAAGCTGAGAATATGTTGAATAATAAACAATATGCTGAATGTAAAAGTCATATAAATGATAAGATACTAGCTTCACAATATGTAACAGATGAGCAAAAGGTAAAAGCTGATGAATTAGTAAAGAAGTCTGATGAAGCAATAAATGAAATAGAAGCTCAAAGAATTGCAGAAGAAAAGAAGAATCAGCAATCATTAGAAAAGAGATACTATGTCCCACATTTAAATAAGTCATTAACAATGGATGAGATGTTTAATGAATATAATAAAACAGCTATTCCATTTGATTATGTAGATAATGGGAATACCTATATATTTAACCCAGGAAGTGCTAAGCCAACTGAACCAGCATATTAGAAGTATTAGAGTCTTAATTTACTTATAAAGTAAGTTAAGACTCTATTTTTTTGGCGGTAGTATGCTTTTAGAATATAATAGAAAAATAAAAAAATAAATTTTTATACATTTATAGAATTAAAAATGAATTTTTATACACAAAATGTAAGGGGGTTTTTGAAAAAAATCTTGTTGAGCATAAGGAAAACCTGCCTTGTAAGGTGCAAAGTCTTTTAAACAAGGAAATTTTGGAGTGTAAGGATTTTAACAGATAAGTGTTAGGAAATCCTTAATTACAAGGTGTTTCTTAGAAGAAAATCAAAGAATAAATATGCCTTAAAGTTAGCAGTATCAATGCATTTGGTGAGTTGCAAATATAAAAAATGCTGCTATAATTATCAATACAAAGTAAGTTTAAATTAATAATAGTCAAAACTTAAATGAATAGTAATTAAAGATTGAGCAAAAATTTATAATTATTCATTTATAAAGGGGGAGAGTCACACAAAAATAAGAAAACGTTTACAAAGGGTTATTTTAAATTTATAAAAATAAAAAAGGAGAATGATAAAAATGGCAGTAATAAGAAGGAGACCTGTACCATCAACAAGGGATATTCAAGCAAGGAGTAATTTAGCAGAAGAGGAAAAGAAAAACATACAAAGAAAGCCTAGAAAAACTATAGAGCAAATGATGCAAGAGAATAGAGAGGCAATAGAAAGAATGGAGCTAGAAAGATATAGTGAACAAGAAAGAGAAGAGTTAAGTGAAGAAATAAATATAAATGATAATCAAGACATAATGCAAGAATATGATTTAGGAAACTTTAAAGCATCAACAAGTAAGACAATATCTAAAACAAGTACTGAAGCAGGAGTTATGTCTGTTATCAATTCAAAAAGTTGCAAAAGAATAGTTTTATCTAGTGAGGTAATTTATAAGCTAAATAATCCTAATACTATATCAATATCATTTTCTGATGATAGTTTAGCAATAGCAGAAAGATTACCCAATAATGATAATTTACTAAAACTTAAGAGTAGTGGTAGGAAAGGAGTAATTTATTCTTCTGGACTGGTATTAGAGATAACTGATAAGTATAGCTTAGATTTCAGTAATACAGTATCAATTACTTTTTCAGAAGTTAACTATGTTAAATGTAATGGTTATACTGTTGCAATAATAAAAATAAGATAAATATCTTTAAGGAGGTAGAAAATATGGACAAGTCTAAAAGGGTAGAGGAGATAATGGAGATTTTATCTCAAGTGATACTAGATTATATTAAACAAGGTAAAGTTCCTGAAAAGAAACAGTAGGTACATATACTTGATACCAATTAAGAATATGATTGGTATCAAGTTAATAAAATAAAAAGTTAAAGGGGAGCGATTAAAATGGCAACTATAACAAAAGGTGGTAAATACATAGATATAGTTTTAGGATGCAAGAAATGTAAAGTGAAAAGTTATCAGCCCAATGGTAGAAAGCCTATTAAGCAAAAAGTGTTTAATCAAGGATATATAACATTTCAGCTTGAAGATGGAACATTAGTTAAACAATACTTACTTATAGTACCATGGAAAACATTTTTATTTTATAAGTTAATAAAAGCTATTAAAGAAAATTCCAACATAATTGATGAGTGTGAAGAATTTAATTATGAGGAGATAATAGGTAAGGAAGTAGTTATAGAGTTACAAAGAGAGGGTACATTTATCAATGTTACTAATGTCTATAATCTTGAAGATGGAGAGCTTATTATTGCATATGATAATAAGAAAAAAGAAGAAAAGTATTTAGAAATGGAGAGAAATAACTTAATGAGTATTGATTACATAAATGATAAGGCAAATGAAATTGTGTATGAGAATGCAAAGGAAGACTATTCTTCATTAGAGTATGAGAATAATAATGTTGTCAGAAATATGTATGGTACAGGTATAGATTTAGGAGAGATTGAAGATGAGGAAATTAAATTCTAATTAAAATAATAAAATTGCACTTGGTATTACTTTAGATATCAAGTGTAATGATAAAATTTTCAGATATATATTATATAAATAATAGGAGGAAAATCAGTATGAATAAAAATGAGCAAAGACAAATTATATTAGATAAATTTAACAAGAATGTGGTTAGAGAAGACCAGTATAATGGTGAAAGTGTACTTACAAGATTAGCAATAGGTATATTATATAAAACAGATACTGAAAAAGAGAATATAGTAAATTTACTTAAAAATATACACATAAAACCAGAGTTTATAATATTGGAAGAGAGGAAATCAAGAATTAATGTGTGGTGGTTCTCACAGCAGAATAATGTGATTATGAACAAGGAACAATATTTAAGATTATTAGATGAATTTATAGACTTTGTAGATGAGTTAAATATTAGAGATTGGTTTATAGAAGTAGGTATGTTTGGAGATGATACAATAGAATTAAATTATCACAGTGAGGAAAACTTAGAGGTTGTGATAAATCCAAGTTTCAATAGAAAAAATTTTGGATTAAATGGAGAGTCACAGATTCACTTTGAATAGAATATTACTAGAAAAGGACTTTTTGTTTTAAACTTAAAGTCCTTAAATATAAGGAGATGATTTGATTATGGATTTTAAAACTTTAGCACATAATGTAATGATGGAGAAAAGAAAAAAGCGTATTGGGATATACTGTAGGGTAAGTTCAAAAGAACAAGCGGAAGATGGCTATAGTATTGATGAGCAAGAAAGGCTTTTAAGTGAATGGTGTAAGACTATGGATTGGATAGTTTATAAATGCTATTCAGATAGGGGAATTAGTGGGAAGAATATTAAAAATAGACCTGCATTAAAAGAGTTGCTACAAGATGCGGAGGAGGGAAAATTTGACATAGTAGTAACTTGGAAGATAAGTAGAATAGCTAGGAATATGCTAAATTTACTAGAAATAATAGATGTATTAGATAGAAAAGGAATTGCTTTTAGGTCATATTCAGAGAACTTTGAAACAGAGACTCCTATGGGGAAGTTTGGATTACACATGATGGGAGCAGTTGCTGAATTAGAAAGAGGGACAATAGCTCAGAACGTAAAAATGGGGTGCTTAGCACGAGCAAGAGAAGGGCGTTGGGGGGGAAACCGAGTATTAGGATATGATATTGTACCAATTGAAGGTACTGAACATAAGAAAAGAAAAGACACTAAACTTGTAATAAATAAACAAGAAGCAGAAACTGTAAGAATAATTTTTAATGAATATGCTAGTGGAAAAGGATATAAAGCAATAGCTAATAAGATAAATAAATTAGGGCATAAGACTAAGAAAGGGAATGATTTTTCAATAGTCTCTATAAAAGATATATTAACTAATCCGGTGTACATAGGAAAGATAAGATATAATTTGAGACAAGATTGGTCTGAAAAAAGAAGAAGAAATATTAATCCAAATCCAATAATAACTGATGGAATACATGAATCTATAATAGAGGAGAGTCTATGGGATAAAGTACAAGCAATTATGGAAAGTAAGAAAGGTAAGCCTTCAAGGATATACGATGGTGAATATCCATTAACTGGGATACTAAGATGTCCAAAGTGTGGAGCTGGAATGGTAATTTCAAGAACTACTAATAAGTTAGCTGATGGAACTAAGAAGAGAATAGCTTACTACTGTTGTGGAGCATGGAAGAATAAAGGTACAAACGTATGTAATTCTAATACAATAAGAGTTGATAAAGCTAATGAGTATGTATTCAGTAAGTTATCAGAATTACTTTCTAATGAAAAGATGGTTAAGTCAATAGTGAAGAATGTTAATGAAGAAAGACATAACAAGATAAATCCAGCTAAGAAGGAGCTACAAAGAATAGATAAGGAGCTTGAGAAGATAGATAAAAAGAAACGTAAACTTTTCGAGGGATATGAGGAGGAATTAATATCCAAGGAGGAGTTCAAGGAAAGAAAAGAAGAACTAAACAAGATGGCTAAAATGCTACAAGAGCAAAAAGAACCATTACTTGTAACACTTTCAGATGATGTAAGTGAGGAAGTACCTTATGAATTCATAAAGAGTATCTTAGAGAATTTTAGTAAAGTCTTAACAGAAAGCACAAGTAGAGAGAAACAGAAGAAGTTATTGCATATGATAATATCAGAAATAACTATAAATGAAGCAAGAGAGATTGATTCAATAAAGCTAAATATAAATGATAGTTTGGTTGACTATATAAGTAAAGAAGAAGGAGTATCTATAGAGGGTACTCCTTCTTCTTTTATGTTAAGAAATGTTGGAATAAATACATTGAATTTAGATATTGCTATATAATAGATTATAGAATCAATAAAGGGGATTTTAAGAATGAATATTGATAGTTTAGTTGAAGTAATAAATGAAAGTATGAGTTCTTTTAGAAAGAATGAATTAGCATATCTTTCAATGACAGGTAAAAATGAATTGCTAATAAGAGATAGAATTGCATATGAGCTATATAGTAAATATGATAATTATATTATTTCTAGAGAGTATAATCCAAGTGGAATAAAATCTAGAATAGATTTAGCAATAATTGAAAATAATCAAATTAAAGACATAATAGAATTAAAATCTATGTATACATTTGACTCAGCTGATATGAGTGGTTATATAAATGCAATAAATAAGGATTTCGATAAAAATAGTAAATTAGTTATTAATGGAGTAAACCAATATGAAATAATAATAGCTACTCATATTAAAGCAGTGCCTAACAAAGAATTCAAAGATTATGTGAAATATTATAGGTTGATAGACAAGCATACATCAAATATAGAAAATAGCAAGATGTTAGTTGATAACTTAGATTATATAATAAGAAAAGAATTTTCAAGAGAAAGATATGAAATAAAAAATTTCAATATAACTGCTGGACAAGCTTTTGGTGTAGATGTAGATGTATGGTTTTGGGTAGTTAAAAAATAATAAATAAAACCTCACTTAATGGTGATACGGAGAGCCGTATCACAAGTAAGTTTTCAAATAAAGATAAGTAGTGTGTTTTATTTGAAGAGAATATAGTAAGATTCTAGC
>OIFU01000482.1_pt1 | contig 16990 bp, 16 predicted proteins | sample 1582141 | NCBI WGS metagenome assembly OIFU01 (sample SAMN07501047, study PRJEB24779) | human gut metagenome | isolation source: stool | host: human infant | place: USA: Pittsburgh, PA
AGCTCCGTTAGTATCTCAACTATTCCCATTCTTGTGGGCAGAACCGCACCATGCGGACGTATCATTATTCTGTGAGGATAGGTCGTGGCAAAACGACTTTTCCAACAGTCGCTCTCGGATCACTGCGTGGGTCGCTCGCTTTCTTTTGAAAAGGTCGTGGCGTACAGTCCCCGTGGCTCGCTATCTCACAAACGTATCTGTCTGCTTTATTCAGTTGTCAAAGAGCTGTGGCGAAAGCGTGTTGCTTTCATGTAAAAGCAGGGGCAGAGCAGGAAAGAGGGGGGACATTAAATCATGCTCCGCTAAAAACTGCTTATTCTTCTGGTTCTAAGTCCATATCTTCAATATCAAAACCTAAAATCATTTTGATAAGTGCTTCTCTGATACGTCCTTTTAATTCCATATCTACAACAATATAAACATTGCCGTATTCATCATAAAGTGAACGTAAACAGCACTTTGATATGTAAGGGTCATAAAATGCCAGCAATTTCTCAATCGCTTTTTCGTTTCCGTCCATAGCTGATGAAATCAAGTAATAGGACGGCTTTTTAAATAACGGTTTCATTTTCTAATGTTCCTCCTTGAGTATTTTTTTCATAGTTTCCAAAGCGTGATGTCGGTTTCTAAATACACCGCTTTGCGTGATTTTCTGCAAGTTGGCAATTTCACTTTCTGTCATTTCCAAGAAGTAATACATCAACAGAGTATTGCGTTTTCTTTCTGGAAGTTTCTTCAAGGCTTCTGCCAATTCATCATCAAGGACACGAATATCAATGCCACATACTGAAAAGATTGTATAATCTGTTTCGTAGTCGTCCCAAACAGCCATTTTATCAACAAGGACATCTGGCAATTCGCTGAAAGATATTTCTTTATTCTTACGACGGTTTAATTCCTTGTAATAATCTTTCACGACACTACGAACAACTTTCTTTAAACAACTTTCAAAACGACATTGAACTGTTTTCTGGAAGTCAGACGGTTTCATCAATCTCACCTCCTTTCCTTTATGATTTGAAAAGTGTTTATCCCTCTTTCCGCACCATATAAGGACAGCTAGGTGTGATTTAATGACCTCTTTTGAAAAATTTTTGAATTTTTTTCGAGTATAAAAAAAGCCCGCACAAAACGTATAGTCTGTACGAGCTTTTAAAGCTGAAGCATATTTAATTTTTAGTAGCGTGCTATTATTAGGTTGAGTTTGATTGTAAAGAATTGTGCTTAAAGCTTTCCATAACGCAAGCCCCCTTACAGCAAGATACTATTCAATGTTTAATCGAACTTATTGAGGAAATTTTAATGTTTCTAATTTTCTTAAAATCAAGGTTTTTACTTGTTCCTTTGAATACCCCATTTCTGCTAATTCATGTAAACATTTGAATATCTGTAAATCTGTTTCTTCTTTCATTTTTGTTATTATACAGCAGTTATCTTCCGTAACAAAAAACTCATTTCCTTTTTTGACGATTAGCCCTTTACTTCTAAGTATTTTATAAGCTAATTGAATTGTATGTTTACTAACATTTAATTCGTTTGCTAAATTTGTGATTGAGAATAGCTTTTGACCTGTTTTTAATTTCTGCTGAAAAATTTCTCGTTCTATATAATTTGATATTTGTTGTGCATAAGGATAAACATCATTAAGATATAGCTCCATATATATCACTTCCTTTGTATTTATCATCTATAAGCAACTATTGACTGCTTACTGCAAATTATGGACTGTTCCTTTTGGAAACGTAATTGTCAGTCTTGTATATTCTTTTTCCGTAGAAGCAATATCCAATTTCAAACCCAATCTATCGCATAATTTTTTCGATAGATACAGTCCCATACCCGTTGCATTTGCTTTGTTTCTATTTGAACCAGTAAAACCCTTTTCAAATACACGGGATACATCAGACGTTTTTATTCCACAGCCATTATCTTCAATCACAAGCAGTATATTTGTTCCGTTGTCTTGGCTGTATATTGTCAGTTTGTTTTCTTGCTTATCAAAATACTTAATCGCATTTTGCACGATTTGAGATAGAATGAATATCAGCCATTTTTCATCAGTATAAACGACATTTTCTATATCATGGATATTGATAATTACTTTCCTTTCCATAAGTGCATGACGGAATTTCAGAATGACATTATGTATTACTTCGTCTAACTGCAACTGTTTTACAAAATAGTCTTTTTCTGTATTTTCACTTCTTGCATAATAGAGCATTTGCTCCACTAACTGAAATATCTTATCAGTTTCTTTTTTTAACGTGTAATTTTTCGTATTATCAAACGTCAAAGACAATGCCCCTATCGGTATTTTAATTTCATGAGCGAAACTTTCCACATATTCTTGATAATCCTGCTTTTCCTCTGTGATTTTACCGATTTCATCATTCATAGATTTGCAGGCTTTTTTTAGTGCGTAGTAATAGGCTTCATTTTGAAATTCTTTTGACTTTGGTAAAACGTCTGCAATATAGTAGGTTTCTTCCAGTCCGTCTACTAAATCAATAATATGTTGCGAAGCCTTACGTTTCTTCCGATACAAACACCATTGAAAAAGCCCTTGTATGCTGATGAACAGAATTACCAGCAATACAACAAACAGCGTATCTACACCGTAGAAAATCAAGAAAAATGCCACTAAGGCAAGAAAGAAAAGCTGAAACAATATCTCTGTTATTTTTTCTTCTAAGAATGTAAAAAAACTCACAATTTCCAACCCTTTCCTCGTATATTTTCCAATAAATGAACAATCCCGATTTCTTTCATTTTCTTTTTTAGACGGGTCATATTAACCAGTAATACATTTTCGTCTAAATAATATTTGTCGTTCCACAGCTTTTCCAATAGTTCTTCCTTACTGATAACTTTATCTTCGTTCATAAAGAAGTAGTATAAAATACGAAATTCATTTCTTGTCAATTCAATGCTTTTCGCTTGATACTTCAAAATAGATAAATGTAAATCAAGGGTACAATCTTTTTTAACAAGCTCACGGAAATTATTCGGGTTTGATAACTGCAATGCACGCTTGATCTTCTCAAGAAGAATAAGCGTGTCATACGGCTTTGTGATAAAGTCAATTCCGCCCACTTGAATACTTTTCAATTCGTCAGCATTTGTATCTCTGCTTGTTACAAAGATAATAGGTACTGGCATAACTTGTTTTATATTCCTGCATACTTCATAGCCATTTTCATACGGGAGGTTAATATCAAGCAAAACCAGCTCTACGCAATATTGCTTTAATTCCTCTGTCAGATTTTCAAAGTTAGTCAACAAGACTGTTTCATATCCTTGTGTGTTCAATAGTTTAGAAAGCTCCAGACGAGTGATTTCATCATCTTCAATAATCGCTATTCTCATTTCAACACCCCCTTGATTTACCATTATAATTATTTCACAGTAGGAGAGCTAGAAAAATCTAACTCTCCTCATTGATATTTCGTTTGAAACCGATATACGTTGCTATCCAATAAATTCCATAGATAAAGAAGAAAATCAATAAGCTTCCTACAAAATAAAGAAGATAGATGAACTTGCTTTCCAAAAGTGCTTGATATACATTGTTAAATGAAGTTACCATACATAAACTAGCAATTACTGAATAAACCACAGGAACTCCGAATAATATTAGTAACTGTTTTCTGATTGTCTTAAATAGAGATTTATCATTTACTCCCAATCTCCGTAATGTCTGATAGCGATATTTATATTTCGTAGCGTCACTTAATGATTGTATCGCAAGAATTGTTCCAACCGCAGAGATTAAGATAAATGCGATATATAGGCAAATACTAGCCAACATTGCCGTCATAGCATTTTGTTCTTCAATAGCGGTACCCCTAACATTTACCCGATAATATTCAAAGTCCTTTTCGCCCTCTTTATCAACGCTTACCAGCAAATGTTCTAAATTTTTTCTTATTTTTTCTTCTAATTGTGCTGTTGTTTCTTCTTCGGTATCAATGACTAAATGCTGTTCGGATATTTCTAAATCTTTTACATATTCGTCAGGAACAATGACAACAAATTTTCCCGAAGTGGCTATAGTAGCCCAATACGATTTTGTATCAGTTCCTTTTAAATGCAGTTTTTTATTTGAAATTTGAATATTCTTTAAACTTTCATTATTTTCAACTCTATACAATAACTGCCTGCTAGTTACAATAAAGTATTCATCATTTTCCAACTCTAAAGTATCCATATTTCGCAGTTTCAGTAATTTATTATAATCACTCAGCTTCATTACTGGGTCAGTATCATAGAACTGTACCTCATAATAATTTTGTACTTGATGATTTGGTTCTGCATAAATATTATATTCAATAGTTTCATTTATCGTATAATCTTCATCTACAACTTGAATATATTCATTCAAATCATCAAACGGTTGTTTCCAGTCAAAAACATCTACATCATAAGGAGCAGTTTCTTCTGTAATTGTACGATATGCTCCCTTATTGATACTAGAGAAGTTCAAACATAATAAAGACAGTAATATTAACATAGAAAGTGTCCCAAATGTAAAACTCATAGTTCGTGCTTTTGATGCAAAAGTTCTTGCAACGAACAAGTTATCATTATGATACTTTATCTTTTTACTTCTAAGTATTATTGATAAAAGAATATCGGCACAAGTTGCAGAAACACCATAAACGCTTATTATCAACATAATCACACTAATCATCAAATAAGTAATCGTTTCTTGCTCTCCAAACTTATCCATGTTGCAACGAGAATTCCAAAGAAGTAATGCAACAACTCCAATTATAATACTTGCAATAAAAATAATATTTCTTTTCTTGTTGCTGTGAAACATTTTCTTTTCATTTTGTTTATCAAAATATAGAAAATTATGTACTGTCATTTTTTTTATTTTTCTTAGCAAATTAAAAAGAACCAAAATGTAAATTGCTAAGAAATAAAGTACCAGCAATCCTATAGAAATAAAGTTTAAAGAAATAAAGATAACTTCTGGGATACCTAATACTTTTACAATTATCAATGATACGAACTGGCTAAACAAAAATCCAAGAGGAATAGAAAAAACAAATGCAACCATTCCCAATAGTATATTTTCTATGACAAGTAAACGAGCAATTTCTTTTTTCTTAATTCCAAGAAGCATATATGTTCCTAATTCTTTACTTCTCTTTTCAAACATAAACTTTGTCGTATAGTTAATCAAAAAACATACAACAAATACAATGATGATATTAACAAAAGTTAAAACATTCTTAAACGAACTCATACTAGAGGATAACTCTACAACCTCATCAGAACTTACCACCAAATTAAACGCTAACATAAGTGAAAATGAAATCGTAATCGTTATCAGATAAATCAAATAATCTTTAATACTTCTTTTTGTATTTCTAACCGCTAATTTACCTAACATTTCCCACTTCACCTCCGAGCAAGGTTAATATATCCAATATTTCATTGAAGAAATCTTTTCTGCTTTTTTCTCCTCTGAAAATTTCATTGAATATCTTACCGTCTTTTAAGAACAGAATACGCTCACAGAAAGACGCACTAAACGGGTCATGTGTTACCATTAAAATAGTAGCCTGCATTTTATTGTTGATGTCAGACATTGTTTCCAGTAACAATCTGGAAGATTTTGAGTCCAAAGCTCCCGTTGGTTCATCAGCTAAAATCAGTTTTGGTTCATTGATTAAAGCCCTCGCACAAGCACAACGCTGTTTTTGTCCACCCGAAACTTCGTAAGGGAATTTTAATAAAATATCTCGAATACCTAATTTGTCAGCGATAGAATGAACCCTTTTCTCAATATCAGCAGAGTTCTGTTTGTTGATAATCAATGACAAAGAAATGTTTTCCTCAATCGTCAACGTATCTAAAAGGTTAAAGTCTTGAAAAATGAACCCAAGATTTTCACGTCTGAAATCAGCAAAATCTTTATCCTTGATTTTGGTAATATCTTGATTATTAACTGTAATGTGTCCGCTGGTTACGGTATCAATCGTAGAAATACAGTTTAATAGGGTAGTCTTTCCAGAGCCACTAGCTCCCATGATTGCGACAAATTCGCCCTTATCTACATACATAGAAATACCGTCTACTGCCTTTGTGATATTTCCAGAGTTACCCCCGTAGTATTTTTTTACTTGTTCTAAATTCAAAATGTGTTCCATTAAAAATCGCTCCTTTCTTCCTGCCACATTTAATTGTTTTGGAATACAATTAGATTATAGCAAGGGCAGTATTCAATTACACTTACAGTTTTGAAAGTAAACGGAGAGTAAAAAGAGCCGTGATAATGCACACATCACAATTCTGTGGCTACAAATCACGGCTTTTTATTTCTTATAAATCTTGCTTGTTAAACTCATGAATAGATAAACCAATCCCAACAATTCCCGTACAAAGTATTGAAGCAATGCAAATATATAAATACTGGCTATTTTGCGGTAGCATAGTAGATATTTGTATTGCTAACCACGGTACAAAACTTGCTACTGGAAGTAATTCTTCTGATACTTGTGTACCCACAGATTGCAGTAGCACAAAAACTAACGTGCATAGCATAGTTGGATAAAATAATGTTCTCTGCCTTATAGCAATCCAAATAATCGGTAAAAATGCAATATAGCTTAAAAGACCAATTTGTGTAAATAACTGTATTGTAAAACAGATAGTCGTAGATGTGACTTGTGAATGGAACAAAATCAATGAACCAACGATTGTTAAACATTCTGTAACAATCATAACGACTAAGTACCAGCAAAACCATACCGCAATTTTACTAAATACAAAAGTTTTTCTATTTACGGGTGCAGTAACAATATTGATAATTGTTTTTTCCCCATATTCTTTTTGCATTGACTGTGTGATAAAAAATCCACTCATAATAGGCAACACTAAATTTACTAACATAGAAACGGTCATAATCCACTCATGATAATCAATTTTTGTTTTATCAATTAAGATTGATTTTAAAATTAGTAAAATAGGAATAGAAATTGTAACAACAAAGCCAATAAGAGCCATTTTGTTTTTCTTTAATTTTAGAATTTCCGTTTGAAAGGCGTTATTCAAATTTTGCACCCCCAGTCAATGAAGTAAAATAATCTTCTAATGTTTCGTGCTTAAAATACAGTGATGATAAGCCTACTCCATGCGAAACCATGCAATTTGCTATTTCTTCTGTGTCTAAAGCTTCATCGTATATTTCAATACAGGTTTTATCTGTAACAGAATAGTTTTTACATTTCATTACATTTTCTAATAATTGCGTAGCCATAGGAACATTATTCACTTTAATTTCAATATACTTTTTATTTTTTTCTTCCAGTTCATTCATAGAAATTTCTTTCAATAAATGACCGTCGTGTATTATTCCTATATCATCAGCAAGCAAAGAAATTTCAGACAAAATATGACTTGAAATAATAATAGTTTTTCCTTGTTCATGACACAATGACTGCAAAAATTTTCTGATTTCAACTATTCCTACTGGATCAAGTCCATTTGTTGGCTCGTCTAATATTAAAATTTCAGGGTCATTCAAAATAGCATTTGCAATTCCTAGCCGTTGTTTCATTCCTAACGAATAAGAAGAAAATGGTTTCTTATCTTTATAAGGTAGTCCAACCACTTCTAAAGCACTTTTTACAGCATTCTTTTTGATTGTACCTCTTAATCTTGAAAATATTTCTAAATTTTCAGTTCCCGTTAAATAAGAATAAAAACTGGGCGTTTCTATAATAGAACCTATTCTTGTGTAAACATCTTTTTCATTTCCTTTTAACTGCTTTCCGAAAATTTCTACTTCTCCAGAAGAAATAGAAATAAGTCCAAGAACCATTTTCATTATAGTAGTCTTACCAGCACCATTTCTTCCCAGCAATCCATATATACGACCTTTTTTGACATTTAAGTTTATTTTCTCAACCGCCGTAACATCTCCATATTTTTTAGTCAGTTGTTTTGTAGCAAGAATAATTTGATTATCCATTTTCCAGCCCCCTTTCTTTAAGAAAATTAAATCACATAAACCTTGCCAAAACCTTGCCATAATTATGCTTTATTCATGTTTTCTAATAAATTTCAAATTGAAAGTTGTACCTTTTCCATAACAACTATTTACTGCGATTGTTCCATTGAGGGCGGTTATTAGTTCTTTTGCAATCGCCAATCCTAACCCATTACTGTTTTCTGTGCGTGAAGTATCGCATTTATACAAACGGTCAAATATAAATGGTAAATCCTTTTCTTCTATTCCAACACCATTGTCTGTGATAGATATTTGTATTTTGTCTTGTACCTCAATAATTTGCACGATAAGTTTGTTTGCATGACTATGCTTTATTGTATTTGACAGTAAATTGTTGATAATTCTATTAAAAGCATTTTTATCAATGATAACGTATAATGCTTTTTCTGGTATATCAAAATGAAAATCTATCTTATTTTCTTCAAATTTCATTATCCAATCAGCAAGAACTAATCTAGTCAATTCACAAATGTTTTCTGTTTGGAAATCATAAACCCATTCTCCAGACTCTAATTTCAACCATTCAAACAAAGACTGTATATAATCACTCAAATGTAATGCCTTTTCTTTGGCAATCTGTAAAAACTTCTGTTGTTCAGCATAACTCAAATTATCCTTTTCTAATACCTCTAAATATCCAACAAGAGAAGATAATGGTGTACGAATATCATGGGATAGACTGGTAACTAATTTTTTGTATGCTTTTTCTGATTTATTAAATTCTAATAGTTTGTTTTTATCTTTGATTACAATTTCATTGATTTTGTAAACAAGATTACTCATTTCCGTATTTTCATTAACTACTAATCGTCTGTCTAAATTTCCCAAATAAATATCATCAAGAATTTGAACAATTTCTTTTATCTTTTTTCGTGTATGATAAATGTGATTTAATAAAGCGAGTATGCAAAGAAAAAGTATTATTACAAGATATACCATAATCAAACCCCCAAACAAAAACGATAACCTATTCCGTGAATGGTTTGAATATAATCTATATCCAATTTTTCATTCTTTATTTTCTTTCGTAATTTGCTTACAAAAGACATGATATTTCTATCATCATAAGAATACTCATTATTCCAAACATGAGTATAGATTTGTTCTTTTGTAAATACTCTGCCTTGATTAGAAGCAAGAAAATACAATAAATCAAATTCCCTAGCTGTCAAATAAATTTGGTTGTCATTAAGTAGTACCGTTCTTAGTGTTACATCTATCTGTAACCCTTTAAATTTTAAGGTTATGTTTTCTTCTGTATGGTTATTAAAAACTGTAAATCTTCTGATAAGAGATTGTACCCTTGCAACAAATTCAGCCATTAAGAAAGGTTTTGTCAAATAATCATCAGCACCTAATCTTAGTCCAGACACCTTATCAATTTCAGAGTCCTTTGCAGTCAACATTAAAACGGGTACATTATTTAATTTTCTTATTTCAGTCAAAACATCATATCCATTCATTGCAGGGAGCATAATATCTAAAATGATAAGTTGATAATTTTGTTTCTTAAAAGTATCGAGCCCCGTTTGCCCGTCATGACATACAATAACTTCAAAATTCTCGTTTTTTAATTCACGCTCTAACAAATTACATAAATCTTTGTCATCATCAATAAGTAATATTTTATACACGGCTTTCCCTCTTTTCCATAATAACGATTATCAAACCTTTGTCTTTTTTGTAATCTTATAAATATATTCTTCTGGTGTGGGGCGTTTGTTTCCAAAATACTTTTTAAAATTTGCCTGCACCTCTGGGTCTGTACTGTTCATAGCTTCATCAATCGTCGCTTCAATATCCGCCCGAACATCAGCCAATGACATACCGTTAGCTTTTGCACCAGCTTTTAATGCTTTTTTAATATCACGTTTTTTAAGTCCTATCATAATATCACTCCTAAAATTCAATCGTCTATTACTGTAAAAACTTCTTCAATCGTTACATGAAATGTTTTTGCAATATTCCAAGCTAATACAAGAGAGGGATTGTATCGTCCTTTTTCAAGATTACCAATCGTTTCTCGTCGAACACCGACTGCTTTCGCTAAGTCGTCTTGTTTCATATCATATCTTGCCCTAAATTCTTTAATTCTGTTCTTAATCATTATTCACCTCAAAATGCGGTATATTTCCAACATTACGATAAAAATATACCGCACAAGAGAAAATAAGTCAATAAATGAATAGTTTGATTATCCTACAATCTTCCAGTTACTATCTTTATGTAGCACAAGCTCATACTGCGAAACTAAAGTTGCCTTTGTCTGATTATCAAGGAATTTCACAGCCACCTTGACTTTCACATTGTCCCCGTCCTTTGTAAATACTGGGTTTACCAATTCAGAATACAGATAGTCCCTGCCGATAGGTTCAAGCACATTTCCCGATACATAGTAAGCAAGCTCTTTTTCTGTGGCTGTCGGGTACAGTTTAAAGAATGTTTCCAAAAATGCGGTAGCGTCGTTTACAGTATCAGCGTCTACACTTGCGTCTGCTTCTGGTGTCTTAGGCTCATAGTCCGATTTTTCGATTGCTGGTGCAAGGGTAGGGTTCTGAACGATTACCATATCCCCGTCAGCGTCCACATGGACTTTTACAGTATAGGTTGCTTTCACATTGCTTGTCTGTTCTCCCTCTTTTATCTGCTGATCTACTTCGTAGGTAGCAGAAAAAGTGTCCGTTCCCGATTGCTCGATATGCCACACAATCACATCTGTAACTGTGGAGCTGGTCGGTATATCCGTTCTGATTGTATCTACATTCAAGTCCTGCAATTCCTTTGTCAGATAACCGCTGATTGCCTGCGTCCTTGCTTCGATAGCTTCTTTGCTGTTATTCCATGTGTAATAGGATTTCGCAAAATTCTTCACGAAATTTTCTATCCCGTTGGTGTCCTGCAAGCGAAGCTCTATGATTTCTTTTTCATGGGTCGTGTGCTGGTCGATAGCGGTAAAATTCTTATACACCCCAAAGCTCACGCTTGCGATAAGCACCGCCCACAACGCAATCACGGTTTTCTTATGTGTGCCTACCTTGACAGTACGCACCTTTTTTTCTTTTGGTTCTTTAATAGTTTCTGTCTGTTTCTTATTCTTCTTAAACATATTTTCAAGTCCTTTCTATTGTTTAACTCGTCCTGCACCGATTAAGTGCTGTTGCCAGTAACTACTGCTTAGGTCTGCATATCCTATCGGGTCGCCTGCATGGTACATCTGGTTATTTCCCACATAGATACCGACGTGCGTTACATACGAACCAGCGTTATAAGTGGAATGGAAAAACACCAAGTCCCCAGCCTTTGCCTGCGAGAGTGGCAGATGTTGGGTTGCGTCATACTGTGCCTGTGCGGTTCTCGGTAAAGAGATACCAGCTTTTCCATAACACCATTGCGTCAATCCCGAACAGTCAAAGGAAGTATTCGGGTTACTGCCCCCATACACATATTTCCAGCCTTGATATTTCAACGCTTCATTCATTACCTTTTGTGCCAGTTCTCCCGATACCTGCGGAACAGTTAAATACTGATTAACTAATTCCACATAGAACATATTTCCATAGTTCCAACGCCAGCCCCCATTCTTCGCAACAGCTATCGGGTTGGTGTAGGTTACTTTCTTTCCACCCGATTTCTCACGGGCGAAGCTCTCTGCAAGGTTAAAAGTGTGTTTCTTTCCTTTTCCTGCCACATATCCCACATAGCCACCGCCATAGTTATAGGACTGTATCGCTACATTCAAGTCGTCGATACCTTGATTTTTGCTGGAAGAAAGCAGGGACGCAAAATACTTACACCCCTGCTTGATTGAGCTTTCCGTATCTAAGGAATTAGGCGGTAGTCCTAGACTTTCCGAACTCTGCATAACATCTTCTGCCGTACCGCCACTTTCTACTTGAATGATAGCCAGTAGCACATTGACATACTCGGAGATACCGTTTTCTCTGGCGTATTTTTCTACCATAGGCTGATGTTTCAAAACTTCTGCGGATAGGTTCATACCCGTAATGCCAGAAGAAAAGTTGCTGTTCTCGTCGTCGCTGTCCGCACTAATCAATACCCCAAAGAACAGCACCAGAGAAAAGAGGATAGGAAACAGACTGCCAATAAGAGCGATATGTTTCAGTTTCATTTTTTCTTCTGTCCTTTCTTCGTTACAAGGTTACGGCTTTTCTCTGTGGTCTGCTGGTTCTTTTGGACGGTTTGCGTTTGCTGAACCTTTATCCTGCTGTCTTTGGTATAGTTCTGGCGTGTTTCCTGCGATACCACTTTTTCTACATTCTGCCTATGTACTGTCTGTGTAGGCTGGGGTGCTTTCTTATCAGAAACACCAGAAGATAACGGACGCTCTTTGATAACAGTTGTCTTGACTGGCTCACTTACTTTAGAAGTCGGAGCTGTGGCAGGGCGTTTGACTTTCTGCATTTTTTCCGCACTCGGTTTTGGAATGATTGAAGTTGTGGCTGGTCGCTCATGGGGACGGGTAGCTCCCGTTGTCGCTGATCCGTCCGTCTTTCGTGCCTGCCGTGCTTCTTGTGCCTTTTGAAGCTCCATACGCTTATCAGCGATATTCTTCTTACGCTGTTCCTGCTTTTCCATACGTCCCGACTGTCTGGACTGCTGTTCCTGTACCATACCACGCTTGAAGTCTGATACGCTGGACTTTGCCTTTTCCTTTGCGGAATATACCGCATAAGCGGTCTGTGTCGGCATATCCTTGATATTTTCTTTGACAGCGTTTGCCTTGTCTTTCACTTTATTTTTCGTATCTAAGACAGCACCTACCTTTGAGCCGGCACGTTGTCCCATGCTGGAAGTGGTATTGCCCCGATTTTCTTTAGAAGCTGTATTTTTTCTTTCGGCTCTCTTGCCAGCAACAGCACTTCCAGCTACCGCACCAGCCACACCGCCCGAAATACCGCCAGCACTTACCGCCCTTGCAATACGGTGTTCCATACGCCTAGCCCGATGTCGCATAAACAGATATGGTCTGCGGAATATGCGTCGTCCCATACTTTGACTGTCATTAGCGTTCAAAGAGAACATACTCATTAAATCGCCCAGCTTCATGTAGATACCAGCGAAACATACTATCTGCAAGAACGCCACCATGAAAAACGGATAGTCTGTGGAAATGTTATAAAACATACTGGAAATGCTGAACGCCACCGTTACAATGAGCGTAATTCCTGCCCGTGTCATTATGGTATTAAACACCCTCACGATTGCCTGCTTTGCCATGCTTTCATAGCTGGGTATCATGGAAAGTAGAAAGCTGATAGGCAGAAACATTGCAAAGATAATAAAAAGTATCTGACTGAACAACATCATGCCCGTAAGCAAGAATACAAATATCGTGATACCCAAGTTGAAGAACAAGAGGAAGAACACCATACCTAAACGGTTTACCACCTGCGGTATTGTCAGATTGTTGTTGTCGTTGTCCTCGATTTCTGTTTTCACGACTTCCTCTCTGGTCTTTCCGTCCTCGTCCTCTGGGCTTGCCGATACGAGAGCTTCTACACGGTCTGTCCCGATTTCTTCTGCGTTGCTGTTCCCGAATTGTAGAAGTAACCACGGCTGTTGTACTTGAATAGAAAATAAGCTGTCCCGTATCAAGTCCACGCTGTCCTTGCCCTCGCTGTCAGAGTTAGGGAGCATGATTTTTGTTCCCAAGTCAAGTGAAGCGGTGCTGATGTCTGATGAAAACTCATTTATCTTCTTGATGTAATCGGGAGCATAGGCAATAAACGAAGCGGACAGCACGAACACCACCACAAAGTTGATAACAGCGTGAAGTGCCTTGCTGGTTTCCCGTTTTATCAGTCCCGTATAGGCAACATACATTCCCACCACTAAGATAATGAGAAGCAGGAAACCAACATAGAAGCCCGTAGAAGAAAAGCCGTTCTCGGTAACACCTGCAAGGGTCTGTATGCTTTTTCCGATACTGTCTGCCATATCGTTGATGAAGTCCAGCTTATAGGCTTCCTGCACCACATAACCCGTAGCATTGCTTAAATAAAGGCTTATCGTCCAGACAAAGTTGGTAATGCAGTAAAGCCCGTACTGCACCGATTTTCCAATCCCGTCCAGCCAGTTCCACGGCAACCACGACCAGCTATTATCCACATAAAAATCAAGCTGGTAGTTGGAAAGAGGATATTTTGAGTAAAGATTTTCTGCGTTTATGGTATCGTCCACAAGCCCCGTCGCATGAGCTACCGTCCCCAAAAGTGAAAGCAGGATAAGGGAGAGTGCCACAACAAACAGAACCATTTTGAGAAAGTGGAAAATCTTCTTTTTTGTGAACGCACCTTTTATCCTTTCTTTCATCACTCCACCTCATTTCTCTGTACGGGCGGTCTGGTATCAAAGGCGTGTAGCAGTTCTTCAAAGACGGGGTGTATCTGTACCACACCGACACGCCCGTATAAGTCCTGCAATAAGCATTGTCCGTTCTCCAAATCACGAAGCCGTTTCTGGTTGTTTTCGTCGTCCTTGTCAATACCGAAAAACTCTAAGGTCTGTTTTATCTCGTTAATGTCCGTAGAGCGAAAGGCAAATTTCAAGCCGATATTATTTTTCAGACTTTCTTTTGATACGTCGCCAGATGATTGTGTAACGAAATAAACGCCTGCCTGCATAGCTCGTCCAGCACGAACCAGCTTATTTGATAAGGTTTCTCCTTGTGCCACATTTAAGAACGCCCACGCTTCGTCCAAATCTACAATCTTAAAAATACTTCTGTCCGAATGGATAAAATCAAGGGCAAAGGTACTAATCACAATCAGCATAGACACCGACAACAATTCAATGGTCGTGTATTCCTCAAAGGTGGTATCTTTATCTGGCAATACAAGGTCTGCTACTTGAATGATGTTGAGCTGGTTATCCAGACTGATAGCATTTTCTACCGTTCCGTCTGAAAACAGCAGATGTGCAAAGTCGTAGTCCGTGAAGCTGTCGATATGGTCTGCGATATTGCGTGAGATAGCAGTATCTTCTTTTCTCAATTCCTCAATAACGTATAACAGTCCTCTATTTGCACTCTGGGTAACGGAACGAACCGCCTTACGAAGTACGGGGAATTTTTCGCCGTCCCTAGAGGAAATACCCGTAAGGAATGTTAAGATGTCGATTGCCAGACTTTCAGCGTCTTTCACATTCTTCATAATCACGAACGGGTCAAGAAGTCCTGCATTGCCTTTATCGCTGGTAAGGTTTACAATATTGATTTCATGGGCGATTTCTGGAAGTGTTTCTTTCCAGTTGCCTCTCTCGGCTTTGGGGTCTAAAATGACTGCTTGACCGCCAAACAGCACCGCATAATATACAAGTAGATTGTTGCAGAATGACTTTCCACCGCCAAGCGAACCGACAAAAGCAGAAGCAAGGGCGTTGGTAACTGTACCTTTCACTCCCTGCGAAGCTAAAGACGGTTGCAGGTACACATTTCTTCCAGTATCGACGGAATAGCCAATATAGATACCCGTATTTTCCCCTAACTGCTGTGTCGCTCCAAAACCAAGCCCTGCCAAAAAGTCTGATTTTACATACTGCACATAGTCATTGATATATCGCTTGCTGGCTGGTAAAAATTCAGAATGAAGCCCCAACATATCGCCAGCAGGACGCACCAGCTTTACATTGAGGTCGTCGTAAAAGTCCTTGACTTCATCACAACGGCGTTTCAGCTCGTCAAGATCGGGGGCAGACACCCGTATGACGTAGCTTAACTTATACATACTTTCTTTGCTCTGGTCTAAGTCTGTTTCCAGCTCGTCTACGCTGTCTAAAGCGTCCACCACATTTGAGCTGGTTTCACTTCCTGCTTGATAGGCGTGATTGTCAAGGTCTTTCAATTCCTTTTTCTTGTTGCGAACGGTCGTTAATGCTTTGCGATTTTCCACGATTTCTACATTCATAGAAGTATCGACGGGGAATGTGAACTGCTGTTGCTGGAAATAGAAGATTTCAGAGGACGGAAAATCAAGCTCCCCGACAATCGCATTGACGGTAAAGTAGGACACATAACTTTCCTTGTCCTCATGTTCCAATCGTAAATACCGCTGGCTTTCCTCAATCACACATCTTGTCGGACGGATAAGGTCGTAGTATTTTATCAGCGTTTCTTTCTTATAATTCTTCTTTGGTAGCTGGTACTCATAATCTTCATAGGCGATACCGTCCCTGCCGTAAAGATGTTCCATGAGATACCCAAAATCATGGATTTCCAAGCGACGCACCTTAAAGCGACGGGAGATTTTATTTTCCAGTAACTTTTCCATTTTCATGTAACGGTTGATTTCATCATTCGGCATGGAAACAAAATCATTCATCAGCGTGTGGTTCACTTCATGGAGAAATTCCTTGAATGTCAGCCACGCCGATTTTTTGATGTTCTTCAGATTGAGCTGTTCTTCCGTAACCATGAGCTTAAAGCCAAGAAAAAAGCGGTAGTCCACTTGATTATCCCCAATCATTGATACTAACGCTTCGGTCTGTTCGTCTATTTTCTGGACTGCCACCTCACGAAGTTTGCCCGTTACCAGCTTCTTTGACTGTTCCTGCATACTTCGGATTGAGCTTTCTGTGGCAATCTGCAAGGCATGAATTTTACCCTCACGGGACTGTGCGATAAGCTGTCGAAAACTGTCATGCACGATAAATTTCTGCTCTGCGGATAAGAAAGAATAATTATACGGTATCAGCTCATAGTAAGCGAACACCTCATTGTCCTTGTTCCAGACAAGGTTATTGTCAATATATTTTATCGGGAACATAGTTCACACTCCTTACTGCCGTGATTGTTTCATTCAAGGTCTGCTTATGCAGTTTTACGGCTTTTCCTGCATAAGTGATTTTCGGTCGCAACGCATAAGTTATCTGCGATTTCAAAAAGCTGTACGGCTTCTTTCCGTCAAAGGTTTTCTGCGACATAAACCAAGTGAGAGCAACGGGAATACC